>UEXM01000142.1_pt1 | contig 71253 bp, 92 predicted proteins | sample 1796661 | NCBI WGS metagenome assembly UEXM01 (sample SAMEA4772469, study PRJEB27181) | metagenome | reverse complement strand
AGGTACGGCTGTTACTTCAACTGCTGCAGAAATTAACTTACTTGACGGTTCCGCCGCAAATACTGTCGTTGGCAGTGTTGCAGCAATTTATGGCACCACGGGTCAGTTGACTGCATCTGTGATGACAGCAGGTAGCCTGACTGCCTCAAATGGCGTTATCCTAGGTTCAGCGAACACAGATGACTTGTCAATCTTGGGTGGTCTCATTACAGACCTTGTACCACAGAATGACAGCAAGGTTGACTTGGGTACTTCTTCGAAGCAGTTCGCTGAAGCTCACATCGACACAGGTAACATTGATACAGTTGTTGCAACAGCAATTACTGCTTCTTACGCGAAGATCACACAGTTGGATGTTGATACTATCGTTTCTAGAACAGTTACAAAGGATTCACTAGAGATTCAGGATAACCTGATTATCGCAGGTGTTTCTGGTTCGGTTGCTGGTGACTTCGTCGGTGCTGGTTTCCAGCTCGGTGGTAAGGTCGGTGTCTCTGGCACTGGTTCTCTCCCGCTTATGTCGATGACACTAGGAAATAGAAAGGTGACTGGTGACTCTATGGTCATTAATGTTGACGGACAGTCGGGCGCAAGCTTCATGTCTGGTGGCGTTACTCAGGCTATGTTGGGCACTCCAGGTATGCGCTTTGGCGTTACTGGTTCTGTTTCTGGTTCTCTCCTACAGGGTAAGAGAGCTGAAATTGGCCACGTTTCTGTCGGCAAGGTCAGCGGTGTTGCTCTAGTTGGTTCAACATCGGTTTCCGGTGCAACTGGTAACTTCCACGATCTTACTGGTGACGATGCAGTCCTCGGTGGACTCCAGGCGGGCAGTATAACTGCTTCAAATGGCGTTATCCTAGGTTCAGCGAACACTGATGATCTTTCGTTCTTGGGTGGTCAGATCACTGATCTTATCCCACAGAATGATAACAAGGTTGCCCTTGGTTCGGCAACAAAGAGATATAGCCTCGTGAGTGCAATGTCTGCATCTATTGCAGGTGCTGTCGGCATCGCCGGAACTGCTACTGTCGGAGCTTTGTCTTCTGCAGGTGGTATCACTTGTACTGGAGCCAGTTCTGCTATCTCCGGCGCGATGGGTCAGTTCAACCGAATTGACATCAACCGCTTGATTGGTAAGGGAGTTGTCACACAGGACAACCTACAGACTGGTTCTGTCTTGTCTGCTGCGATTCTTGATTCCGCTGTTACGACTGCGAAGATCAATAACGCATCGGTCACTAAGGCAAAGCTAGCTAACGACGTCATCCAGAACAACAACGATGCCCACGGTGGTCTCGTATTTACTTCTGGTCGTTTGAGTGTTGGCTGGAGAAAGGGCATCTTCGTTCGCGCAGATGGCTCTAACATCAGTGGTACCGTGCCTACGCATGGTATGTTCGCTACCAATGCGGTCGCGACACCATACACAACTGCATCACTTGGCGCACAGCCAGTTTCGGGTACCATTATGGTTTACTTGAACGGTATCCTGCTCCACGGTGATCACCATCAGATCTCTGACGCTGGACGTAATATTGGCAGCGCAGATTATCACTTGGCGACAGGTTCTGCTAATGCTTATAAGGTTCTTCTCAATGAAGACCTCGCGTTGGACAGTGACGATATCCTGACAATCACTTATCTCTCCGGTTCGGGCGTAGTTTCCTAATCGATTAGATAGTATCGTAATGATATCTTGGGGGGGCCATCCGGCCCCTCCTTTTTTGTTTCTGCATAGTGCGGTTTAAAGAATTATTTACAATACCTTTTGGATTGTTGAAGACTATTTATTTAAGTAAGAAGTATAAAGATCACACGATTCTTTTATAAATTAATCGCTTTAAGGAGAAACAAAATATGTCCGTTGATTCATTTAAGTTCGTCTCGCCTGGAGTCTTTGTTAACGAGATTGACAACACAGGAAGACCTGACGCAGATGCAGGCGCGAGAGGACCAGCCATTATAGGCCGCTTAGAAAGAGGCCCAGGAAACCGACCAGTCACCGTTGAGAGTATGAGCGAGTTTATCGAGATTTTCGGTAACCCCATCCCCGGCGGCCGCGGCGGAGACGTCTGGAGAGAGGGCAACTATCTTGCCCCTACTTATGCAGCATACGCGGCACAGGCTTACCTAAGAAACTCAGCACCAATAACCGTAGTCAGAGTTTTGGGTGAAGCGCACCCTGACGCAGTAACCGGTGGTGAAGCTGGCTGGAAGGTGGATAATTCACACGCAGCAAACACGGATGTAACTCCTTCTGGAAACGGTGGCGCCTTCGGTTTATTCTTGTTTACTTCGGGCTCACACCAGATCGACAACCAGGGAGCATTCCTGGGAGACTCGGCACCTGTGGCCAGACGAGGCCGAGCTAGAGCAACTGGTTCATTGGCGGCAGTTTGGTATTTTGATGAGGGCGCAATAGAGCTTTCAGGAGCGCTGCTCAACGGAATACGAGCTGGTTATTTGGACGACGCCAGCCTAAGCGAAGGTCGGACATCAATAGCCGGAAACGGCGTTGCTCTTAAGACGAGCGCAATAGCGACAATGGAGTTCACAGCAGTTCTCTTTGACGCCTCGGATGTTGGTAAGAAGCTTACTTTTAACTTCGATAGAGATTCTGACAAATACATAAGAAAAGTTTTCAATACGAATCCGACCCTATGCGGCAGAACGGCAGCTGTTAGTAACACGTCTGGGTACTGGCTCGGTGAAACCTTCGATAGGCACGCAAGAGATTTGCACAGTAGCGGAACCCTGCACCAGGGTAACCTTGCAGCAGATCCTTCCTTGTACGGCGTCATCGTTGGCCTAGAGGGTACAACAAACTGGGGATCAAACCAGATAAGCACTCAGCCTGCAAAGTCTGGCTGGTTCTTTGGTCAGGACCTTTCAAGCAACACGACAAAGTTCGACGCTGCCAAGCAGCAAAAGCTATTCAGAATAACTGCACTGGACGACGGCGCCTGGGCCTCCAGGAATATTAAGGTCTCGATATCAGACCTCAGAGCCGGCAGCGATGCGAGTCCTTACGGATCGTTTACTGTAACTCTTCGTTCCGTCCGAGACCATGACGGTGCAGTGAGAGTTATGGAGAAGTTCTCTAACTGTAGTCTTAATCCCAATTCTAGAAATTATATCGGATCAAAGATCGGCGATATGTATCAGGAATGGAGTGACGTCGAGAAACGATTCAGAGTATATGGACAGCATCCAAATCAGTCAAGATTCATAAGAGTTGAAGTAAACTCTGACGTTGAAGAGGGTATTACGGATCCAGCACTTCTTCCTTGGGGTTTTTACGGACCTCCAAGATACAAGAAGATTGACCTGTCAGGCATTCACGTAGGTAAGATGACTGGATCTACGGTTCACGCGTCTAGTACCGACGACGGCGGCGTTGGCCTAGGAGCCGCAGAAGGCACCTTAGCTACCGGATCTGTTTTCCTATCTGGTAGTGCGAGCGGCATCCTTTCTGGAGCGGTTGGTGCTTCACCATTTAAGACAACAGCAATATTTGGTGGATTGCACCCATCCGCCAGCACTATTGCCGGCATCCCAGCAGACGCGGCTTTTCCACACCCACGAGCGGCGGTCATTTTTCCTTCGCTTCCTTTGAGGGTTTCGAGTTCTGACGACAGTCTACGATTCGATAAGTTGGCTCACTTTGGTGTCTCGACTGCGAGATCACCATCCAGTCACAGATTTGACGAGTCCTATTTGGACGTCGTCGCTGGCGGTAAGGGTATCGCTGCAGACGCTTGGGACGCAGCCTCTAACACAGAGTATTCTTTCATATTTACTCTTGACGATCTTGTTGCTGCCGACTCTGCAGCTACTTCGGTTAGAAAGGCACACTATGTATCCGGATCTAGAAAGGATGGAGTATCATACACGGCGCTTAGAGGTGGTTATACCGACCTGGTTAAGACTGGGTTTACTAAGTTTACCTCTCCAATGTATGGTGGCTTCGACGGCCTAGATATCAAGGAAAGAGAGCCTTTCGGTCATCACGTTCTTTCTGGAGTTAGCTTGAAGGGCAACTATGCTGCCAACTCACTTAAGCTCGCGATAGACGCTGTCGCAGAGCCAGAGGTTGTAGATATTAACGCAATGGTAGTTCCGGGCGTCAGAGAGCCCCTCATCACCAATCACATGCTTAGCGTGTGTGAGGATCGCGGAGACTCACTGGCCATCATTGACCTCGAATATAACGGTTACCAACCTTCGACGGAGACAACCAATACGTTCAAGACAAGAATAACAAACAACAACGTAACTGACTGTGTGAACCAAGTCAAGACAAGAAGCCTTAACACCAGCTACGGTTGTGCATACTTCCCTTGGGTTAAGATTCAAGACGAGATTAATGATCAGCAGGTTTGGGTACCACCTTCAGTCGTGGCACTCGGAACTTTTGCGAACACTGAGCGTAATCACTCACTCTGGTTTGCTCCTGCAGGCTTCACTCGCGGTGGCCTCAGTAACGGAGCAGCAGGAATCCCGGTCTTGGGAGTCTCACAGAGACTTTCAGCTCAGGATAGAGACGACCTCTATGAGCACAGTATCAATCCGATCGCACAGTTCCCTGCAGAGGGTATCGTGATCTTCGGACAAAAGACACTGATGGCTACGCCATCTGCTCTTGACAGGGTTAATGTAAGAAGACTGATGATTTACGTCAAGAAGGAAATTTCAAGAACTGCTTCGGTACTGCTCTTTGATCAGAACGTACAGTCGACTTGGAATCGATTTAAGGGTCAGGTTGAGCCATTCTTGGCTTCGCTCAAGGCTAGATTAGGACTGGATGACTTCAAAGTTGTTCTCGATTCTTCTACTACGACTGCTGACCTTATTGACAGAAACATTATGTATGCAAAGATCTTCCTAAAGCCGACAAAGGCTCTAGAGTTCATCGCCATCGATTTTGTTATCACAAATAGCGGCGCGGCTTTCGAAGATTAAGATAGATAAAACAGTTGTCACAACTAATTAAAGTTGTGACACAAACTTTTTAGGAGGAATTTGAAATATGAGTACCGGATTTAACAATTTTTGGAGCAGCGTAGACGTCGAACCAAAAAGAAAGTTTCGATGGATAATGGGCTTCAATGGTGTTCCACACTGGATCATGAAGAAAGCTTCACGTCCAAAGATCAGTCTAAGTGAAGCAGAGCACGATTTTCTAAATTACAAGTTTTATTATCCAGGAAGAGTTTCCTATGATGAGTTAACTATGACAATGGCTGATCCTATAAATCCGGATGCATCACTTACGATGTATAAACTCTTAGAGAAATCCGGCTACAGAACTCCAGATAAGTTTGCTCAGAATAATCTCGGATTGGGTAAAGGCGCTGAGAACAACATCGGCGTTATAACCAAAAAAGCAGCAACCCAAGCTATCAACGGAATGTACTTGATGCTCTTGGACGCCGAAGGCGCACCAGTTGAAGAGTGGACTTTCTATAACGCTTGGATAAAGTCTGTTGATTTTGATGAACTTGATTATACGTCTGACGACCTGTTGAATCTCACGGTTACCATTAGGTACGACTGGGCATCAATTAAGTCACCAGACAGTAGTCGTGTACACCTGGCAGCGCAGACCCCAATCGGTGGCAAGCGTCAGGGATTCAATCAGGGAACTGCTACAAGAAACTAGAAGAAATAGTAAAATAACCATTTAGATGTGTTATAATACAACATAAGAAAGAGAGGTTAAGTTGTCAGACAGAAATGAACAGAGGAGGCGCCAATCGGCAGACGCCCTCCTCCATCAAACCACCGCTCCTCAAGGTGGCTCTCTATTAAACTTTTCAGTACCAACGGAAATAGTGGAACTCCCTTCGGGAGGGAAGCTATATCCTGTTGGACATGCTTTGCACGGAAAGGAAGAAATAGAGATACGTCATATGACTGCCAAAGAGGAAGATATATTGGCAAGTCAGGCTCTCCTAAAAAGAGGAATCGCAATAGATAGAATGCTGCAGAATATCATCATGGAAGATGTCTCTGTAGCGGACCTTTTGATAGGGGACAGAAACGCTTTGATGTTTGCTGCAAGAATAACAGGATATGGTAACGAATATCCAGTAAAGATGAGTTGTGAGGCGTGTACTAAGGAATTTGATCACACGTTTGATTTAGGAAACTTTACAGATTGTTATACGAACAGAAACAATGAAAAAGTTAAGTATACACCGCGAGGCACAATAGAAGTTGAGCTTCCAAAGACGGAAGCCGTTGTTGAAATCAAAGCCCTTACAGGTTCTGATGATGAACGGCTAACAAAGACAAGAGAGATGAAGGAAAAGCACGGCCTTCCAGATAGTTCTTTGACCGATATGCTTAAGGCAATGATTCATAGCGTTAACGGTGTTACGGACGGTAATGATATCGCAGGCTTCGTGGATAATATGCCAGCCTTAGACGCCAGGAAAATAAGAAAGGCTTATAAAGAGTCTATGCCAAACGTGCAGTTTATTCAGGAAGCTGAATGTAGTCATTGTGGATACACGATGGAAAGTGAGGTCCCCATCACGGGGGATTTCTTTTGGCCTGGATAATAACTACATAAAAAGCGTTTACGAAGAGTTCTTTTTGCTGAAGCACCACGGAGGCTGGAGCTTTACGGAAGCGTATAATTTGCCAATTCAGATTAGAAGATGGTTTCTTGACAGACTCAGTAAGCAGTTTGATCAGGAAAACAAGCAAGCTGAAAAGGCAATGCAAAAATAAATGGGGCCATCGTGCCCCATTTTGTTTTTTGGAAACTAATTAGTTTTGATTACTTGTATATCTTGGAGGATCTAAAATTGTCAAAAGAAAACGAAGAAATAGTGATTGACTTCACGGCAATGAACGAAGTTCCGTTGTCGATGCACCAGCTGGGAGCACAATTTCAGCGCCTGATGAATGTCCTCATGACAGGAACATACTATCCTGTAAAGGTGAAGGGTAATGAGATGCAGATCGACCGTTTTACGCGAGCATTGTCTGCAGAGAAAGATTATATCATAGCATACAACAAATATGGCCTAAACAATCCAGCTACATATAAAACCAAGTATCGTCTCGACGGCGCAGTAGGCAAATTTCAGAAAGATACTGGATTGGTTTGGCCATTCAAGTGATGCTAAAGTTGGAGGCGAACTGTGGCTAATTATAATGAAATTAAGGCTATTCTGCAAAAGTCTGTCGGTGGCGCTCTTAACGCCCAAGAGCTTGACAACCTGGCAAAAGCCATTGTTAGTTCCACAGGCGCCGCAGGCGCAGTAGACACAGCAAGCATTCAAAAGCAAAGAGACCTCGCAGCTGTTCTCGGTCGTGTCGCAGAGATGCGAAAGCTAGACGTTTCGCTAGCTGAGAAACAGTTCGAAATAGCAAAACTCAATGTCAAGGCGGCTATAGATCAGGGGGAAACCATCCAAGGTCCCCTAACGACCGCGCTCCAAGATGCCGAAAAAAGATTCAACACTCTTTCAGCAGCACAAGAGAGGGCAGGCGCAGCAGGCCAGGTGTTCGCTGGCGTAATGAAGAATACAGCCCAGAGTATGTTGAACTTGGGCAACACTGGACTAACAACACAAGGTACACTTACTGATCTCTACGATGGGTTTAAATCGCTCACAGGAGCGGCGAACGAATACAAGTCAGCTGCACAAAAAGCAGCAGAAGAAGCAAAGACACAAGACGAAGAAGCCAAAAAGAGGCTTAAAGCGCTTCAAGAGAAACAAGACAAGACTAAAGACCTTGTCGCTGGCGTCGGCGCCCTCGCTGAAGCTGAATCCGATGCTGAAGCAGCAACAAAGGCCTTAGCTGATGCAAACGCAGGCCTGGCCAAAGAAACTGATAAAGCGGGAGGGTCCACGGGCAAGTTGCTCTTGGGCGTTAATAAGCTAGTAAACTCTAAATTCGGGAAGGGAATTGCAAAGCAGTTCGATCCGCTAAACATCGCCTTCTCTCGTGTTCAGCAGATTTTCGAACAAGTTAAAACAATCCAGCAACAAGGCTTAGAAGTATACAAAGCCACAGGACTTACTAGTGAAGATGGAGGCCGATTCAGAGACATACTGACGGAACAGGCTCTAGCTTCTGAATCCTTAAGCGTTCAAAGTGACGAACTTGTAAGCTCGCTTGTGAATCTGCAGGCTGCTTATTCAAAGTTTGATCCTGATCCTAAAAAGATGGACGTTGCTGGTATAGCCACGACTTTTGCGATACTGGAGCAAGCGGGAATATCTTCACAACAAAGTGCAGAGAACTTTGCGTTTTTTAGAGACGCGTTGGGCAAGACAGATGCCGAAGCAGAACAGTTGACACTAAATATGATGGCGCTCGCCGACGAGCTTAAGCGACCTCCTTCAGAGATCGCAGCAGCTTTCCAACAGGGAAGTAAGAGCCTTGCAGCATACGGAAACAATTTCGTCAAAGTTCAAGAGAAGATGATCCGCGTTGCTAGCAAGTTGGGAATAGAAGTTAGTGGCCTAATAGGTTCCTTTGACGCGATGGATACAATAGAAGGTGCTGCAGAGACAGCAGGAGCGATAAACCAGATCTTAGGAGCGGGCATCGGCGAAGGTCTTAATGCAATTGCACTAGCAAATGCGGACATACCAGACAAGATTAAGATGGTTAGAGAAACAATTCTAGATATGGATCCCTCCGGCGCACTGATGGACAACAGAAAGATAGTAAAGGCCGTCTCGGAGAAACTGGGAATGGATCCAGGTGATCTTCATAAGTTACTTAAAAACGGTGTCGACACTAATAAAGAACTCTTAATGGAGACAAGAAAACAAAAGAAAGAAGATATAGCAGAGAAAACATTTAAAAACCTAACGTCAGATCAGAAAGCAAAACTAGAATCAGAGAAGCTCACTGGCATGCAAGAAGAGGCCTCCGGCGTAATGGACTTTGTTGCAAGGAACCAAAATACTATTCTTGGAGTTGGTTCCGCAATTTCGGCAGGTGTTCAGATCGCAGGAATGGTATCAATGTTTAAAGGTGGTAAAGGGGGAGGAGCAGCTGCAGCTCTTCGTGCCGTTGCCGGAGGCGGCGGAGGCGGCGGCGGAGGCGAAGGCGGAGGAGGCGGAGGAGGCCTGCTGGGCGACTGCGTTAGAATATGCAACGACTCTTTGATGGCGATGGGAGATCAATTCGGTGGAGGCGGCGTCGGTGATGTCGTGCCTCCTGTCGGTGGAGTGGGAGGCCTTGGTGGCGCTGCTGGAGCTGCTGGAGCTGCTGGAACTGCTGGAACTGCTGGAGCTGCTGGAGCAGGAGGCGTCGGCCTAGGCGCAGGCCTATTGGGCGGTGCCGTAGCCCTCGCGGGAGGCCTCGCCCTCGGCAACCTCCTCTATGACTCTCTTGGAAGTCAGGAATCTGGAAACCAAACGAAGGCGCTTATGAAGGGTGGCGGTTACCTTGGCGGTACTGGAGGAACAGCAATAGACCTTAGCAAGGGTAAAAGCGAGTTTGCAGAGGAATCCAGATTGTCATCTGGTATAGATTGGGCAAAGGCGTCTACCAAAGAGCGGTACAACTACTGCGCAAACAATAACGGCAACGCGCCACCCAATCAGGGAGGTCCCAGCTGTGGCGCCGTCAACTATAAGTTCAACAAAGAAGCAGGAAACCTAACGGGCAAAGTCTCACCGAGGGCGAAGACACCGACCGTTAATGATTTTACAGTTAGTGACTTTAAGAGCGCCGCCAACGCAAACATGTCCGATGAAATAGTCGGAATAAAAGAGGGCGGTCTCATTGCGAGGAAACTAGATAAGCTTATAAGTCTAATGGCCGGCGGCAACGGTAAGGAAATTGTGTTGAAGATAGACAGGAAAGAGATTGCAAGATCTGTGATCTCAACAGTGAATAACGATTTTTACAACGTGGGAGTTTAAACAATGTCATCAGATAGGCATCCAACATCGAAAACAGACACGAACAAAGATGGATACACCTCGGGAGTTGAGCAAGTAACTAATCAAGGTGGTTGGTCAATACATTTCCAGCATGTACCAAGCGGTCACGGAGTATTCTTTGAGGCCTTCTTAACATCGTTTCAAGATGCGTTTCGCTCAGCTTGGTCAGAAGAAGATGTATATGGTCGAATGGACCCTATAGCAACATTCCAGAATACAAAAAGAACCATTACTTTCGGTTTCGATGTATTGGCAGAGTCTGGCTTGCAAGCAGAAGCAAATACCCACAAGTTTCAGCACCTTTCGAGCTTTCTATATCCAGCATACGAGATTTCAAAAGAGAATGGAACGAAGACTCTGGCAGCACCACCTCTAATAAAGATTAAGTTTGCTAACTTAATACAAAACGCTGCTAATGCCGGTAGCAAGACAGGCACAAGCCCTCTAGAAGCTGGCCTGATAGGCTATGTGGATGGGTTTTCATACACTCCAAAACTAGAGATGGGTTTTGTTCCAGAAGCTTATGGAGTATTTCACCCAATAATCTATTCTGTTGACGTAAACTTCAAAGTACTTCACAGTCACGACTTGGGATGGGACGCTTCAAAGAAGAAGTGGATAGGAGCGCAGGCATTTCCAAATGCGACTGGAGCAAAGGCTATCAACGCCAATGTCGAAGGTGAGAAATGGATTGCACCTATAAATTTAAAGGTAAGTGAAAAGGAGAAGCCTGCAACACAGCAAGACACACCCGGCAAGGCAAAGACCAAAGTCAAGATGGGCGAAGAAGATGCCCTACTGAATAGGATGAAGCTGTAATGACTGATAGATATTTAAATAGACCGGTAGTGGTCAACGATCTGGATCGATATAAGCCGATATTAAAAGAGAGAGGGATAAAGTTTGCAAAGATCTTTACTACTCCCGTTTTGGTGCACCCAACATCAGAAGACATCGCAGAATTAAACATCATCTCCCACAGATGGAAAATCGGGGACAAGTATTTCAAACTAGCTCACCAGTATTATGGTAACTCAGAAATGTGGTGGGTCATAGCCTGGTTTAACCAAGCACCCACAGAGGCACACCTAGAACTTGGCCAAGTAGTGTACATTCCAACGCCAGTACAAGACGTTCTGTCTTACTACGGGGTATAAAGGAGTTTATCGATGTCGGTAAGAGAGATACAGAAAAAGCTTCTATCCATGAAGTGGTCAGATACAACTAAACCTGATGCCAAAGAACGTATCGCCAGGTGGGGAGCGTCCCTTCTGGGTCTTCATTTCGCGTTCAAGCAGGAAGACTATAAGGGGGTTGATTGGTCACAACTATTTCGACGCTCTTCTACCATAGGGGTGAGGGTCACAAACCTCAACAACACCGCGCGATGGGGAATCGAAGCACTAGTACTAACCAAAAGCCATTCCGCCACTGATGCCAGGCTCCCCAGTGGTAGAGTTGGTGACCACGCCTTAAAAATATATCTGGCAATGAACAAGGATGATGGGAATATCATCTCTAAAAAGTCTCTCAAAGCCCGAGCTTTTTGGAAAAGTTTCCTCGGAAGGCAAGATATTGATACTCCATCCGATCCAGGCCGCCGGCATTTCACAGATCCTTTTGCCTTTGCGGACCAGTGGAGAGCCATCTCGACAGTAGGAGATGGAGACGGGCTCCAGCTCCTCAGCGCAGAACTTAATAATTTTGATACTAACGCACCCAAGCTGTTTAACATAAAGGGTGAAAAGACGACTTTCGGCGTCGTTATGGGCGAGAGCAACGCGCTCAGGACGCAGAGAGCCAAACAGAAAATCACCGAAATAGCTGTTAAGAAGAAGGAACGAGAACAGAACAGTTTTAAAGAACAGCTGATGCTGCTAGCAAATATTGAGAATCTAGTAAAGCAAAACAGCAAGCACCAATATGAAAAATTCTCTTTCTTAAGAGGTCAGCCAGCAGACGCATCGTTGGAAAACGAGGTATATGCGTTCAGGGGAAAGCAAGAGTTCATGAGAATGACGAACCTACAGATATCAGCCTTAGTGCCCTATTTTAGGATGTTCATTGTATATGGCTCTCAAGAATTCGAGCTACCATTTCAGGGAACCTTTATCGATGCAGAAGAGGTATTAAAGCACGGCAGGGCAAGATCGTTAGGCTTCCAAAACTTTGATTGGACCTACGAAGGTAAGTATCTGGAAACTGCAAAGAAGCAAATCGAATCTAATTTGAGACTTTACGGAGACAACCTTGCAGTGTTTGATAAGACCGTTGGCACTTTTGTTCCAAACATTGAAGATGCCTCTAAGCTCAACTTCAAGAATTTTCAAAAAAACTTTGAGGCTGGTAATATGGCCCAAAACTTTTCGATGGCAACACCACGCGCGATTAAGTTCGCGGATCTGTTGACAAGAGATAGAGACCTTCAGTTCAAGGTGCAATGCGGCTGGGCAGTACCAGAGGGTGCACCAGAAAGCCTGATAAGCTCAGACCTCAAGTCTGCTATAGATAATAATATTGTAACGCTAATAATGGAGCTTGTTGAGCACACTTTTGAATTCAATCAAGACGGAACTTTTGGATTAAACTTAAGATACAAGTCTCGCATAATGGGAGGCCTTGACGAATTAGATCTACTCAGTTCGAAAAAGGTAAAACAACAAGTAGCGGACGACAACAGAGCCTTCGAGTTAGAATTGAGAAAAAAGTTTAGCAAGGAAGTCCAATTCAATCCCACTACCGGAACTAAGGACAACAGCGCAATCTTTAATTCCGATGAGATCACGTCTGCACAAATAAGGCAGTTTGCAGAGTCTCATTTCCCGAATACTGCTACGGATAAAGCAAGAACAGCCCGTGCGATTAACGAGCTTAAGCAATTCTTATCAAGAGCTGACATCCGAAGCCAGCGAGCGCGCGCCTCAACGGTTATAACAAGAATGATAGCAGAAAAGAACAAGAATAGGACAGGAGCAAACATCAGCCGAGTCTTGACGGACATCGAAGATAGGGGCAGGCTCATGAATGTGGAGATCACAACCGCCGCCTTTCGATCTTACTTTAAAAACATTCAAAGGGAAGAGGAATTACAAGGAGAGCTTAATAGACTAAAGAGTCAACTCTCTCCAGAAGAGTACAAGATAGAGAGCAAAAGGTTGATAAGAGAGTCAGCCAATGAAGAGTCAGCTAGACGTGCAAGCGCTGCAAATTCATCAATATCCAAAACTGTGAATAAAGGAGACAGCAATTTCGCACCAGTAACGTCAGAAGAACTAAACCGTCGCGTCGCCAATAAAAACTTTAAGTTGCCTTTTGTTTATTTCGGTGACATAATTGAATCGGCTATTAGCTTAGTCGGAGACCAATATGACAAAGAGGACGTTACACTAATAATGGGTAATATGCCATTCAAAAAGCAGGTAAACTTCCAGTCGTTCGTTGAGCTTGCTCCATCAGCGAAAATAGCCACTACACACATACAAATACCTTTGGTCGACGTTCCCATTTCATTGAGAAATTATGGTGCCTGGATCACTAGAGAGTACATACAAAAGCCAACGTCCAAGATAGAATTAAGCAGTTTTATAATTGGTGCATTTAACAACCTGGTTCGCCCGGCGTTCAGCGGCGAGACAGATGCAGTAAAGCTTCTAGAATCCCAAAAGACAAACTTGTCTGTGAACTCAAACACTTTCAGTAGCGACAAGAACCTCAAGTTGGGCGAGGTTCCATATGGCGGTTTGAAATCACTCGCCATCAGCAACAATCCCAGAGGCAAGGCAACAAGAAACTTTATTTTGTTTGCAGCGAACCAGGTGGCGCAAAAGAACAAAGAGCCAACAGCCGAAGAATTGAGAGAGGGAAAGTCCATTCATCTTGTTTTGGGTAGAGACAGGGGTCTAGTGAAGACCGCCAACTTCTCAAAGGTCTCGATGCCGAATGTTGTTGCTGCTCGCTTTATGGAAGACTCTGGAAAGATCGAAGGATTAGACAAGATAAAAGAACCTTATAACGTAGACATAGTGATGGTAGGAAACAACCTCTTCTCTCAGGGTGTCAACTTTTGGCTCAGTCCTACAATCCCTGGAGAAGGTGGGCAAACAGTTGCTAGAGACTTGGGTCTTGGTGGCTACTACGTAACGACTCAAGCATCTATGAAGATAGATATGATGACCGGGTTTACAACAACCCTGCACGGCAAACTGCAGAACTTCTCAGTAGGCCCTGAAGACATGAAAATGCTGAACCGGATAACAGAGCGTCGAAAAAGAGAAGATCTTAAGAAAGCCGTTAAGAAGAGGGGGGGCTAAATGACAATCATAACGCCAACAACTAACAACAACAAAACAAAGCACACTTACGACTCTCGTTTAGATTATAAAAAGCTAGCTTTGGACTTTGTTGATGCCACCCGACGTAGAAATAGGTACATAGATTTATGGTACGAAAAACCCCTATATGGTAAGATAGACCTTAGGGGAAACGCCGTCTACAGCCTCCCTGAGAGCACCCTAAAGCAGCTAAATTCAGAGGGTGATACCCTGTTTGCTATAGACTTTGTAGCTCACGCTTTCGACGATATGAAGAAGAGTTTTGTAGATGCCGTCGCTAAAAACCAAATGAGAAATCAGATAGGAGAGATTCAAGGGTTGAATCCAAAGCGTGCTTGGGCCAGCCCACTGGCAGCGTACGAGGATCATATGCTAGCAATGAAGAACTTCTTTATATCGAACTACCTTATGGCGAACAAGAAGCACGTTCACAATATACACGATGCAATAGAGCAGTACAAGAAGTTTGTCAGCAACCATGCAAAAGAGTTTCCAATGACGTTCAGTCATTTTCTGTTGTCGGACCTTTGCCCTATCCAGTCCACAGGTCTTATCATTGAACTAGCAGAGTTCAAGCACGGCGACGACATAGTCAACCTCGGGATGATCGAATCCATTGCGTTTGAGAAATACGTGTCCCTTGCCAACAGGCACGGGTTCTATGTAAACAAGAATGCTCCGTGGGCTCTCGTTGCTAATCTGTCTTCTTCGATAATGAGAAGATATATGAGCATTTATGATATTGGAAGCCCAAAGCAATACTTCGAAGAGTACTGTTATCCAGCGTACAGGATGGACATCCAGAAAATGAAAGACTTTATTTATGAGTCTTATAAGGAGTTCGTTTTGGCTCGCCCATTCCAAAAGATGACGAGCGTTACGAAAAAAGGCCTAAAAAACAGAACACAGGTAAGAGAGTTCTTGACATTAGAGCAATTTAATACTACAATAAGTCTGGGTCAATGGTTCAGGCTTTGTATTTTTGCAAGAATGGAAGAGATGCAGTTGAAGGTTCATCCGACAGAGGTCAATAGATTGGTAGAGAAGATGTTCTATCTCCGTAGAAGATACACGAGCCTCAATCGAGCTTACAAAGAGATGAATAAGTTTTTCAAAGAGAGAAATCCAAGAGTCAACCTGCTACTGAACAAGGCCCCAAAGGCATCGGACATCGTATCATCGCCATTGCCGATAACTAATAATAATCTAGACTACTGAGGTTAAATGTATTTTCAGAGTATTGATGACAAGCAAGAATGCTTGGGCCTCTACTACGACTCGCGATGCGTGTTCGAAGACATCGACTTTTCCAAGCTCACAAAGACTTGGAAGTATACCAAGACCTTATTGAGCCACGAAAACATAGAGTACGGCTTCCTCTTCTCAGGGGGCAAGACTATCGATGAGGTCTGTCCGGAGAATATGAGATATGATTGGGATGCAGTGTCTGGGAGGATGAATGCATTCTTAAAGTCACTAAACACTGCAAAGGTGGACTTGTCTCAAAACTGCTTTTTCGAAATTATTTCGCCCAAGGAAATTTCGAGATTTTTAGAAGTTAAAAATAGGATTACGAAGCACGTATTCTCCAACATTCCAAAGCCGAGAGAGTATGAGCACCTTCTGAGCGTTGCAAAGATGTTGGAGGAGATAAGGCATCAAGACGTCAATATTGATATGAAGGCCCTGAAGGCAGATTCTTACAAAACAAAGGTAATGACGTTTTCAAAATCTCTAAGGAAAACAAGAGATAACGTATCTTATAAGATATTCGGAACAAAGACTGGTCGACTTACAGTGGAGAAAGGGTATTTTCCAGTCTTAACTCTCGATAAAGAATTGAGAAAGTATGTGGTCCCTAATAACGACTTGTTTATCGAGATTGATGTTAACGGTGCAGAGATAAGAACATTGTTAGCTCTTTTGGGAGAACCACAGCCAGATGTAGACATTCATGACTGGAATGTGAAAAACGTATATAAATCGGGTACCAGAGAAGAGGCAAAAAAGAGGTTTTTCGCTTGGCTATACAATCCTGCATCTGATGACTATGCATCATCGAAGACTTATAACCGGGACACCATAAAGAAGAAGTTTTGGGACGGTGAAAAGGTCACAACACCCTTCTTCAGAGAAATCCCCAGTGATGAATATCATTGTGTAAATTATACTTTACAATCGACATCAAATGATGTATGCTTGGAACAAGCAAAAAAGGTCTTCGATATATTAAGCGACAAAAAGAGCAAAATTGCCTTTTTGATGCATGACTCTGTTATCTTAGATCTCTCCGCTTCCGAGAAGCCTCACTTGAAAGAGATTATAGAGGCGTTCAGGACCACGAGGTTTGGAGAGTATAGAGTCAATGTTAAAGTCGGAAAGAACTTCGGAGAAATGAGGGATATCAATTGGAAACAGTAATTGGACTCGGCACGGTTGGTTGCAATGTTGCGAGAAAGCTAGAAAAGTACGAAGAATACGAAGTATACAAGATTGATCACGAAGAGTCAGACGAAAACAACTATCAGAAGATCAAGAAGTACGATGATCCTGAAAAGTATGAAAAAACGGTCCCCGGAGTAAAGACACTCTTAAAGAAGGTCGAAGGTCCGGTTTTGTTTGTTGTTTGTGGCGCAAGCACGGTAGCCCCAGCCTCATTGGTCATACTTGAGCAGATTCACAAGAGATGTGAAATCAGCATCTTGTACATAAAGCCAGAAACTGACCTTTTAAGCGAGCAAAAGAAAATGCAAGAGCGAGCCATATACAGTGTGCTGCAGCAATACTCTCGTTCAGGGCTTCTAGAGAGGAGCTTCTTGGTTTCTAATGAATCTCTTGATCCTTTGGTGGAGGACGCCTCAATATTGGGATATCATGATTCTTTAAATGATCTGATTGCCTCAGCGTTCCATATGATTAACTTCTTTAATCACGTTGACTCAGTAACCGACACATTCTCATCTCCTGCAGAGACTGCAAAGATTTCTACATTTGGAATGATGAATATTGAAACAGGAAAAGAAAATATGTTTTTTCCTCTTGACAAAGCACGCGAAACCCGTTATTATTATGGCATACCTGAGGAGAGCCTGAGAAAAGAGAAGATGCTCCACAGAAAGATTGTGAAGCAGGTAAAAGACAAGGCAACAGAGAACACAAAGGTAAGCTATGGGATATACTCGACAAATTACAAAGACGATTTCGCGTATGTCTTGTCTCACTCTTCTTTCGTACAGGAACTTTAATTTTTTACTTGACAATTCTGTCAAACTTGGTATAATGGATTCAGTTGGTCAGAAGATTTGCTGACCTGCTTTAGCCGATAAGAGCATAAAAATAAAGGAGAAAATTATGGCTCTCGATTTAGACGCAATGCGCGCAAAACTTAACGCTGCCACCGGTAAGGGTGACGGCAAGCGAGGCGACTTTTGGAAGCCTCAAGATGGTGAGAACAATCTTCGTATTGTTCCAACTCCGGATGGCGACCCATTCAAGGAGAAGTTCTTCCACTATAACGTGGCCCAAGGAGGATTCTTGTGCCCAAAGAGGAACTTTGGTGACAACTGTCCCGTTTGCAACTTTGGAAACAAGTTGTGGAACGAGGGAACAGAGGAAAGCAAGAGAATGGCAAAGAATCTCTTTGCTAAGCAACGCTTCTTCTCGCCAGTTCTGGTTCGTGGAGAGGAAGACAAGGGAGTCCGTGTCTGGGGATATGGCAAGATGGCATATCAGAAGCTTTTGACAATCGTCCTCGATCCTGATTATGGAGACGTGACAGACCCAGAGAGCGGTAACGATCTCAAGGTTATGTACGGCAAGCCACCTGGAGCTTCGTTCCCGGTGACTGACATCCGAGCCCGCCCTAGAAAGACGGTGTTGTGCGACGACGCTGTCGGTGGAGACGAGAGATGTGCCGAACTTTTGGAGACCATTCCAAACTTGGAGGATCTCTTTGAGCGAAAGACAACAGAAGAGGTTCAGGCCTTACTTGATACTTTCTTGGATGGTGGCAACACCGACAATCAAGTAGAAAAGTTCGGTGGGACCACCACTACAACTGCAGGAAACGAAAAGGACGCTGTAGAAGCAGCGTTCAACGACTTGCTAAATAACTAAACCAAACCGCAGGGAGGCACGGGTTTACAGGTGCCTCATTTTTTAAAGAAAGGATTAGAATAATGGGAAAGAAGAGAAAGGCCCTCAAGGGTCGTACGGTGAATGTTCACTATGTAGGGACCTTGGATGACGGCACGTTATTCGATAGTTCCAAGGATCGTGGTGCGCCAATCACCTTTGAAGTGGGCGCCGGAGATATGATTTCTGGATTTGATACCGCCGTTGACGGCATGACAATCGGAGAGACAAAGAATGTTTCAGTAACGCCTGAAGACGGGTATGGGGATTTCAATCCCGAGGCTTTTCAGGTTGTTCCGACAGATATGTTCACCGAGGGCTTTACGCCTGAGTTGGGACAAGTCGTACAGGGAACCACCGGCACAGGAGAGACCTTCACTGCCAGAGTACACACGTTGGAAAACAATACGGTTACTTTAGACTTCAATCATCCTATGGCAGGAAAGAACTTGAACTTTGAGATTGAGCTTGTGAGTGTAGACTAAAATGTTGAAAAAAGCATTACTCTGCGCACTGGCATTGATGATGGCATCACCAGCGTTCGCACAAGATAAAAATTGGGATAAACGTGCTGGGCTTAGGTTTGGATACGGTTATCTTAACGGCCTCAGGGAAGTGGAAGACTTGAATTCCCCCGGAGAAGCTAAGCGACTCAGCCCACATACGTTTGTACTGGGTTTCGAGATGCAACAGACAATGGAAGGCGGAGAGTGGTTAGACATTTTATTTATCGAGAATATTACTGTTAGTGGTCTCGATCAAAGTGTGATTAATCCGTCTGTTAGTGTCCTGGTTGGTTTCGAGATCGATAAACAAGTCCAAATTGGGGTAGGTCCAAACGTCTCAGCCTTTGATCCGTCAGACAAAGGCAAGTATGTTCACTTAATTGCAGCAATCGGCTACACCGCACAAGCTGGGATTCTTAGTGTACCTTTACATTTTAGCTTTATTCCTGATACTGATGGATATTGGGCTATGGCGTTGACAACTGGCGTAAATTGGTAGGAGTAAATAACTTGGCAAAGATAAGTAAAATTAAACCAGGCAAAATCTCTATGGATGAGATGCGCCGGATTATCAACAAGAAGGCTGGGCGCGATGTGGCTCACAGTCTAGCGGAAGATAATCCGACAGAGGTAAAGGAGTGGATTCCAACTGGCTCGCGCTGGTTGGACTCTATAATCTGCAAGGGAAAGCTTGCAGGGATTCCTGTAGGGAAGATTGTAGAGATTGCAGGCTTAGAAGCTACCGGCAAGTCTTATATGGCAACGCAGATCGCTGCGAATGCTCAAAAGATGGGGCTTGACGTTGTATACTTCGATTCCGAGTCTGCAATTGATCCTTCGTTCCTTGAGAGAGCTGGATGCGATCTAGACCGTCTGATGTATATTCAGGCAGAGAGCGTTGAGTTTGTGTTGGAAACAGTAGAGGAGCTTTTAGCAACTGGCAATAAGTGGTTGTTTATTTGGGACTCACTAGCGCTAACACCAGCAATCTCTGACATTGAAGGAGACTTTAATCCGCAATCTTCGATGGCGGTAAAGGCTAGAATTTTGTCAAAGGGGATGTCTAAGCTAACTGTACCAATTGCCAATAGTAGGGCAACATTGTTGGTGCTTAATCAGTTGAAGACGAATATCACTCGTTCTCCATCTGAAGCAATGACGACTCCCTACGTTACTCCTGGTGGGAAAGCGATGCATTATGCATATTCTTTGCGCATCTGGCTCACAGGGAGAAAGGCAAAGGCTTCTTTCGTACAAGACGAAAACGGATTTAGGATCGGGTCAGAAGTTAAAGCGAAACTTGAAAAGTCGCGCTTTGGTACTGCTGGTCGTCATTGTAACTTCAAAATTCTTTGGGGCAACACTGATTCCGTTGGAGTCCAGGACGAAGAGAGTTGGTTCGATGCTATTCAGATTTCAGATAGTCTGAAGCAATCAGGAGCATGGTTTTCACTAACCTTGGAAGATGGGACAGAAAAGAAGTTCCAGCGAAAAGGCTGGGTGAAAGAATTAGAGAATGAAGATTTTCGTAAAAGAGTGTTGCAAATCATCGATGAAGATGTTATAATGAAATTCAATAACAGAACAGGAGATGCTTCCAACTATTACGAGAAGGAAGAAGACTCGCCCGCTAAGGAGTAGATCCTCCGTTTGGTCCTTAGCACTACGCTCCGGGGGTTCCTCCCCCCGGAGCCTTTTTTGAAAGGCAAATCGTGAACAACCGACTTATGATTGTGGATGCGCACAATCAATTTTTAAGATCATATATCGTAGACCCAAGCTTGTCAGTTAATGGTCAACCCATTGGTGGCTCGAAGGGGTTTCTAAAGATTCTCAATAAATTAACGAGAGTCATAGGTCCAGACATGACCATTGTTGTGTGGGACGGGGAAGGTGGCTCTCAAAAGAGAAGAGCCCAGAATAAGAATTATAAACAAGGAAGAAAGCCTGTAAGGCTCAACCGAGATATACGCCACTTGACAGAGGCTCAGGAGAGAGAGAATAAAGCTTGGCAGCAAGTTCGAGCGATTGAGTATCTCAACCAGACCCCTATCGTTCAATTTATGGAACCAAGAGTTGAAGCCGACGATGTGATTTCACACATCGCACAGGCGAAAAGGTTCGATGGCTGGCAAAAGGTAATCATCTCAAGTGATAAAGACTTCATTCAGCTTCTGGACGAAGAGACCATTTTATACAGGCCCACGCAGGACCAGGTCTTAAACAAGAACAAGATCTTGCAAGAGTATGGTATCCATCCTAACAACTTCGCCCTAGCTCGCGCTATGGTCGGAGACAAGAGCGATAACTTGGATGGCATTCGTGGTGTGGGTCTAGCGACTGTTGCAAAGAGGTTTCCATTCTTTCTCAAGGAGGAGGAGTGTTATGTTGAAGACATCATCAAACACTGCCACTCTCAGGAGACAGGATTAAAGGTCTACGACCGAGTTTTGGAAGAGGTTGAGACGATAAAGAGCAACTATAAGATAATGCAGTTATATTCCCCGACAATTTCAATTCAGGGGAGAACAAAGATTGATGAAACCTTAGGAGCGCACGTCCCAGAGTTTAATAAGACGGGTCTTCGTAAGCTGATGCACCAGGACGGCATCGGAGAGGTGTCTCTCAATTCCTTGTTCGAGAGTTTCAACAGGATGATTTCAGACTTTTAGCCTTGCATGTTCCCGCTATTTGTGTTAAGATCGTTTATAAAATAAAAGGCTAATCATGACAGAAAAAGAAAGAGAAGATTTTTCCAACTTTGGAAAGACTTTTCAAGAGGACTTGTGCCATCTGATTTTGGCAGACAGGCCTTTTGCCGATCAGATCTTCGAAGTATTCGACACAAATTTCCTGGAACTCAAGCACCTAAGAGTCTTTGTCAAGAAGATTTCTGGATATAGGAAGAGATACGGCGTCCACCCTACCGAGAAGATAATGAAATCCATTATCAGAACGGAGATAAAGAGAGAACCGGAATCTATCCAGGTTTTAATCAGGGATTATTACGCAAGGGTCTTGTCAACAGGCTTGGAGCCAGAGGGTTCAGAGTATATCAAGGATGTTTCTCTTGACTTTTGTAGAAAGCAAAAGCTAAAAGAGGCCTTAATCAAGTCTGTTGACCTAATTAAGAGATCTTCGTTTGAAGAGGTAAGTAGTGTTATTAATGAGGCTATTAAATTAGGTAGCGATAACGACTTTGGTTATGATTATCTTCTCGACTTCGAAAGAAGATTTGAACTTAAGGAGAGAAACCCAATCACGACAGGTTGGACACAACTCGATTCTTTATGCAAAGGGGGCCTGGGCAAGGGCGAGCTAGGAGTTTGCATTGCTCCGACTGGTGCGGGTAAGAGTATGGCACTAGTTCATTTAGGTGCCCAGGCCCTCAAAGCAGGAAAGAATGTTGTTCACTACACCTTAGAGTTGGGAGACACTATTGTAGCGGGAAGGTATGATAGCTGCATAACAGGCGTTGATCTTTCTAATATGACATCGTTTAAAGAGAAGATCTATGAGGAAATCCAAGAGATTGAGGGAAGGCTTGTTGTTAAAGAGTACCCAACTCGCTCTGCGAGTGTACAGACACTCCGAAGCCACCTTGAGAAGATGAAACTAAGGGGTTTCGAGCCCGATCTGATCATCGTCGACTACGGAGACCTCCTTCGGCCAATTTCTTCAGGAAAAGATGAGAAAAGACACCAACTGGAGACTATTTATGAGGAGTTGAGAGGAATTGCGCAAGCCAATGAGTGCCCAGTCTGGACAGCCTCTCAAACAAATAGAAGCGGCTTGAACGCGGAAGTTATAACGATGGAAGCCATCTCAGAAGCGTTCAATAAATGCTTCGTCGCTGATTTTATATTTACTGTATCGAGGACTATTGATGACAAGAACACCAATAGTGGACGTATCTTTGTGGCCAAAAATAGAAACGGTCCTGATGGATTGGTTTATCCAATATTCATGGACACGAGCAACGTAAAGATTAAAGTGCTACCACCGACAAACGATTCGATAGAAGACATTATAGAAAACTCAGCGAGGAAACAGATGCAGAAGTTAAAAGAAAAATACAAAGACTTTAAAAAGGAGAGTTAATATAATGGAATTATCAAATCAAATACTATCAGACATAACGGTTCACATGAAATACGCAAGGTTCCTTCCCGAACAAAACAAGAGAGAAAGTTGGGAGGAGCTAGTGTCCCGTAATATGCATATGCACTTAAGGAAGTATCCCCATATGGAACTTCAAATTACAAAGGCATATAAGATGGTGCTTGATAAGAAAGTTCTACCTTCTATGAGATCTATGCAGTTTGGAGGCAAGCCAATTGAGATCAATCCCTCGCGAATGTTCAATTGTTCGTTTGTAGCAGTGGATGATTACAGAGCGTTTAATGAATCAATGTTTCTCCTCCTCTCTGGTTGCGGCGTGGGGTATTCGGTACAGAGCCATCACGTAGAGCAGCTACCAGAGATTCGTAAGCCAACCTCGAAGAGAACATACAGGTATCTTATTCAGGATAGCATCGAAGGCTGGGCCGATGCCGTTAAGGCGTTGATGGAGACCTACTATGGGGGCAGAACTTCTCATATCCGCTTTGATTACGGGGATATCAGAGCAAAGGGTGAGCGACTAATCACCTCCGGCGGCAAAGCTCCAGGCCCACAGCCACTAAAAGAGTGCCTGCTTAAGGTTAAAGGGATTCTCGACGACAAGCAGGACGGAGAAAAGCTCACTTCTGTTGAGTGTCATGATATTATGTGCCATTTGGCAGACGCCGTCCTTTCTGGTGGTATAAGAAGAGCTGCAATGATTTCATTGTTCTCTGCCAACGACAATGAGATGCTGGCTGCCAAGTCAGGCAACTGGTGGGAAAAGAACCCTCAGAGAGGCAGGTCCAATAACTCAGTGGTGCTTCTTCGCCACAGAATTGAGAAAGAGACATTTATGGACCTATGGGAGAGGATTAAAGCTTCTGGAGCTGGAGAGCCTGGGTTCTCTTTTACTAACGATAAGGAAAGGGGATTCAATCCCTGTCACGAGATTTCTTTGAGGTCCTGCCAAATGTGCAACCTAACAGAGATTAACGTAAGCGATGTTGAAACGCAGGAGGAACTAGAAGAGCGAGCGAGAGTTGCTTCTTTTATTGGAACTCTACAAGCCGGCTACACTGACTTTCATTACCTTCGTCCTGCTTGGCAGGCAAACTGTGAGAGAGACGCTCTACTTGGGGTTAGTATGACAGGGATCGCTTCTCGCAATGTTTTAGAGCTTGATATGAAATCAGCAGCGAAGATTGTAAAGAAAGAAAATGCAAGAGTCGCAGAGTTGATCGGAATCAATCCGGCAGCCCGCTGCACTGCAGTAAAGCCAGCTGGAACAACTTCTCTTGTTTTGGGCACGTCAAGCGGCATTCATGCATGGCACAATGATTACTATATTCGTCGTGTACGTGTTGGGAAGAATGAGTCGATCTACAAGTACTTGCTGGAAAACCATCCAGAACTCGTAGAGGACGAATACTTTAGCCCACACGATACAGCAGTTATCTCCGTGCCTCAGAAGGCACCAGAAAACTCAATAATGAGAACAGAGAGTGCCTTACATCTCTTAAAGAGAGTAAAGAAGGTCACAGAGGACTGGGTCTTCACGGGCTATAGAAAGGGTCCAAACAATCATAACGTATCGGCTACAATCTCTACAAAAGACGCAGAGTGGTATGACGTTGGAGAGTGGATGTGGGAAAACCGCGATTCTTATACCGGCCTTTCCGTTCTTCCGTATAACGGTGGAACTTATAAGCAAGCTCCTTTTGAGGACTGTTCGAAAGAGACTTATGAGGCCCTCTTCGAGACTTTAAAAGAAGTTGACTTGTCGAAAATCGTTGAAGAAACGGATGAAACGAATCTTACAGCAGAGGCCGCTTGTGCCGGCGGAAGCTGTACAATAAAATTTCTATAAAAACACTTGATTTTGTATTATAATCCTGCTATACTGGCAGAGTAGTTACCAAAAATAAAAAGGAGAAATAATGGCTACTAATTTACACATCGTTAATAACGAGACCATCGAGGAGAAGGAGAAGCACATTACTAGCTTTATCAAGAACCTCGCAGCTGTAGAGGAGGCGATGGAGCCCTTTAAGGAGTCCAAGCGTGACCTACGACAGAACTACGTTGAAAATGGATGGCTTACTAAGGAAGAGCTGCGCATGGCAGTCAGAGCTTATCGACTAATGAAGAACGACACTGATATGGATCAGCTACTAGATTTCTTCAAGCATGTGAAGAAGACTGTGGGGACCAATGGTTGATACTACGTCGCTAATCCCGGTGAATCGCCGCATTCTTATTGTACCTCACTTCAAGAAGGAAAAGGACGACACGGGCATTCTCTTGCCAGAAGACTATAAGCCACAAGAGGAGCAGCATATTATTGCAACTGTAGTAGATGTTGCTCCGGACTGTGCTCCTAGTTTTACTTCTATTCGCAATTCAAGAGAGCGACAAGAGATCATAGTCGAGAGATCTATGATTGAGACGATCGACTATAAAGATAAGAAGTTTCATCTTATTCTTGAGAATTATGTTGTGGGTGTGATGCGGGGAAGACGTGAAGTTTGATTTATACGGGGACGAGATCGGAGCTGTAGAATATGTTAGTCATATGGGTTCCGACTTGTCCGTTGTCAATGCTGCTAGGGTCTCATTTGGCTCAACAAGGGAGGAGCTAAATGAGAAAGATCTTAAACTTATCAACTACCTTATGCAGCATAATCATACTAGCCCATTTGAGCATTGTGCTATTACAATGCGTTTTACTGTTCCTCTTTTCATAAGGTCCCAGCATCATCGCCACCGGACTTGGGCTTACAACGAGATCAGCAGGCGTTATACGTCCGTTGATATGCAGTTTTACGAGCCAGAAGAGTTTAGAACACAACATAAGTCTAATCGACAAGCGAGTGAAGATAACCTGGTCAATCCTTTAGTTACATTCAAGGATGCCTATAATACCGGGCATAGCGGATACGCTGCAAGTATGGTAAAAAGGCATCATGCCACTTCTATGGAGGTTTACCAGTCACTACTTGATGCCGGAGTGTGTCGTGAGCAAGCAAGAGGGGTGCTTCCTCAGAACCTGTACACTCAATATTATGGCACAGCTAATCTTCACAATTTATTAAAATTTATATCACTCCGGAGTCACGACGGAGCACAGTGGGAAATTCAAAGAGTGGCACAGGCTTGCTTGGCCATAGCAAAGGAATACTTTCCAGAAGCTATAAAAGCATACGAAAAGAAATATATGGAGTTGTGATGAAGAAGTTTTTGTTTTTGTTGTTGTTTTTGTTTGTTGGGTGCGAAGATGATACAGCGACCACTAACAACCGTTCGCTCGCCGACAAGGGAGCCACGTTTGTAGAAAGTGATGGTTCTAGAACCCTTATACCGAGGGATATGCGCCAAAGAGAGCCAGATCAGTTCGTCTATATCGTAGACGCGAGGATGAGGTTCGACATGATAGTTGACGCTGCACCGCCGCCGATTGTTTGTCCTCGATGGGGTATGAGGGAAGCCTGCACCTTACCGAGCCTTGAAGGACCTTGCTCAGAAGGCGAGAGAATCTGCAGAGATACAGAGTGGAGTGATTGCTTTGCAGTCAACTTTCCACGCCAAGAAATCTGTGATGTTTTCGACAATGACTGTGACGGCAACCTTAACGAATCTCCAGAATCTCAGAACGAAATTTTATCTAGGGCTTGCTATACTGGTCGTTTAGGATCAGATAAGAATGGACCCTGTAGAAGCGGCACTTCTTTTTGTGAGGAAGTAATAACAAACATCGACGGTGGATCTATTATTAGTTATGAATACGGTGACTGCCGTAACGAAGTTGTACCCTCTGAAGAGGAGTGTGACTCTATAGACAACGACTGTGACAGAACGACCGACGAGGGCGTACTGAACGCTTGCAGCGAGTGTGGACCTGTCCCAGAGGAGATCTGTGATGGGCTGGATAACAATTGTAATGGAGTCATCGATGATGATTTGCGAAACGCTTGTGACGAATGCGGACCCTTACCCGATGAGTTGTGTGACTTTGTAGATAATGATTGCGATGGATTGGTTGACGAAGACGCAGGAGCTTGTGATTGTGCAAATCCTCTCTATGTCCCACAACCAGAGATCTGTAATGGTCTAGACGATGATTGTGATAATCATATTGATGAGGGTCCTAATGGCGGTCCCCTGACTTCTCTCTGTGCAACGAATCAGCAAACAGGAGAGGTCGAAGCTTATGCTAGAAGAGAAGACGGCCCCAATTACGTCGGCGGTATTTGTCGACTAGGTTTAGCCATTTGCGAGACTCGAAGAGTAGACGGCATTGAGGAGCATGGCTACTTTGATTGTCAAGAAGAGATTCTGCCTCGGAACGAGCGCTGCAACGAAGAGGACGATGACTGTGATGGTCTTTCGGATGAAAACTTTCAACAAGGTAGCGTTGCAGTGATGATGGTTGTGGATGTCTCTAGCTCGATGCATGATAACGAACTGTTAGCAGCGTTTGCAGCAACAAGGAACACAGTACAGGCACTTCATGATCAAGGGGTGTTGGATGTGTGTTATATGTTGGCAGTGGTGGGCAATGACCACAGAGAAGATCCTTATCTCAAGGCATATGCACACAACTGTGTACCAGGAATTGAGGATCCACCAGTGCTTCCAGTAGAAGATATGAGTAATGCAGTTTTCGCTCTCCAGAATCAGATAGCAGGAAATTTGATCAACCAAGGGGGTGGAACCGAAAACACATACGACGCCATCGGAAAATTTTTTACAGACGATTTACTAGACTGGGACAACGATGGGTTCGTAGATGAAGTAGTATGGGCAACAGACATGCCTGGGATTAATCCGGCACACACGACAGACTTGAGCCAATACGAGCACAGGATAGTGGTCATCGTCGGCGACGAACGTGGTCAGGGTGACTTATTTGATGAGCACACTGCTGCAATGGCTATGGCACGTTCCGGAGGTATGGTTTTTATTATCGGTCCTCCGAGCACTCAAGCCAGCTACAGCCAACTTATTGAAAACGGCGCCGTCCACCGGGAGTTGAGCAGACGTTGGAATGACCAGGCCGAGAACGTCAGGGCCATCTCCGAAGCGGTCCAAGAAGCGATCGAAGAGGCTGCGTGCATCAACAGGAGAATAGAGGACCAACCAGATGGGGGAGTTCACGACGCAGGTGTGGAAGACGCTGCAGTGGACGCCTCTATGGACGGCGGCGTGGCTCGCAACATATTCCCTCTTCCACCCGGATACAATTATAAGGAAACGGGTATGGCCGACGTTGGAAACAAATGGTCCTTGTATAGGATGTGTTTCTAATGAAGAGAATTATGATCATCGCCATAGTGCTGACGGCTGCTTGCACAGATGACAGTCCACCTTCGGTCACTACCGACGTTAAGCTGACGTATAGAGACACAGCGCAAGCTAGAGACGCCATCGTAGTCTCGGTCGCTGACGCGGCTCCCCGCGTTGTCGATGCCTCGCCATTCGCTTGTCCGCCTAGCGACAGGCTAGAGAGAATCGATACTGAACCTTGCGAGAGAAACAACCTTAGTCCCGGACGCAGAATCGTGTGGTGTGACAAGGGTCGCATCCGACGCGGACCCTGCGAGCCATGCTCGATAGAGCTTTGTGACGGCGAAGACAATGATTGTGACGAGAGTATAGATGAAGGTATTTTTTCTTGTGACACTGCTTGCGGTCCTGGTACCGGAAGTTGTGAAGGTGGGTCTATATTAGGCTGTACCGCGCCGCCTGTTTCTGAAGAAATTTGCGACTTCTTAGATAACGATTGCGATGGTTCAATCGATGAGTGCCTCGTACGACACTGCTACACCGGACCTCCGGACACCGCGAATGTGGGAGCTTGTAGACCAGGTCTGCAAACTTGCCAAGCTGGAGATTGGGGTGGAGATTCTTCAGGTGAGTGGCTTCCGGACGCATGCGACGGAGAAACCCACCCTTCAGAAGAGGTTTGCGACGGAGCAGATAACGATTGCGACGGCATCGTCGACCAGGGTATCCCGATTAGAAACACAGACATACTGTTTGTCGTAGACTGGTCTAGTTCTATGGGCGCACGCATTGATGCTACTCTGGAAGCGCTAGCGCGCTTCTCAAGGCAGTTCCAGGCAAGCGAACAAATCAGATGGGGATTGATCGTGGGACCAGTACGGCTAGCTCATGAGGATGTTCCCGGTGCTTATCAAGAAACTTTAATCTTTGCTTCAAACATCTCAGCCTTTCAGGAGTTCCTCGAAAGGTTCAGGGAAGTTACTAGAATTCATAATGGTGGGATGGAGATGCTTCTCGACGCAGTGTACCTTGCATTAAGAAATGTTAGTGGTAATCTTCCAAACAATCTTGATGAATCTAGATGGGAGCCCGGAGTAAGATCTATTCCTCCTTTAGCAAACTTTGTAGTAGACTGGAGACAGGAGGCAGACAAGATCATCATTGTCTTTTCAGATGAAGTTGAGCGGACCTATATGCTCCCGCCAAATACCATCTATAGGGTTGATGACGCGCTCAATGCAACACAGAATCTAAAGCTCTTCAGCTTTGCCGGAGGGTTCTATGGTTGGGACGACCTAGCTGTACATTCAGGCGGAAGAAACTTTGCCCTAACTCACGACGCTGACGAAATGTTCGAGAGTCTTATGACAATTCTAGACGATGTATGTCGACCGCGTTTATAGAATATGGAATACAAGAATATTGTTATAGGCTCTAGCCTACAGGCGCTATTGTTTTCTTATTATAATGATTACCCTATTATCATAAACTCGCTCCGCAGACCTTTCAGGTTCGACAACCTCTCTATGGATGTTGATTTCTGCGGCGAAAGTATAAGAAACAAGAGCCATCTTTGGTTTGCAGTCGCCTTTAATCTTTCCTTGGAAGGTCTCTCACCCTTTGGCCCAGAGGTCCAGGCATTAAGAATAAATGAAGATGTGATATCAAATGTAGTCGAGCCCGGAACGAGTATGAAGATCAAGTTTGAAAAATGCTTTGTGTTTGATGACGATAACCTAACCGTAGAAAATGAAATAACAGAAGAGCCACACGATAACTATCGAGTGTTCGACTGGATGAATGTCCGAAGAGGGACAACCCACGGAATAGATTATTTGGGGTCGGAAGACGATTTTGTCCGGCATATATATTTCTATAAGTCAGAGAGAATAGATGGCAACCACAACAAGAAGGACTTGGTAGCAGTTTCTTTTCTAAGAAAGGAAGAGCTTGATGAGTTTGACAACTCAGAAACAATGGCAAAGTTCAAGATACAAAAAGAAATGTCAGCTCACGGAATCATCGGAGCGAAGAGCGGGTTGACTCACGACGGAAGACAAAGAAAGTATAATGTTAAAGTAGAGCCTGATTACCGCTATGTCGAGCCTCTCGGCAAGAGGTGTTATAAAGATTCAGAAAGAGTTAAGTTTATGGACCTAACAGCAGAAGAAGTAATATTGGATTATGCTTGAGGCTGGCAATGGAAATGTTCAAGCCTTTCATTTAGCAGGCATTGTCCCCGTCGCCGGTCCAGACTTGGGCTTCGGCTTCCCTTGGCATGATAGTATGCAACCCATTGCTAAGAACTATCTCGCTGTCGAGAGGTCTATTGTGGAGTGCGCATACGCTGGATGCGAGACGATATGGGTAGTTTGTAATGATGACATGCAACCACTCCTTAAGCACCGAATGGGTGACTATATAGAAGACCCATACTATATGGACAAGGCTCAGTTTGTCAACTATCCAAGCAGCGCTCGACGACAGATACCTATTTTCTATACACCAATCCACCCCAAAGACCGCGATAGAAGGGATAGCTTGGGATGGTCTGCTTTACACGGTGCTCTCACAGCATTCATTATGAGCGACAAGATTAGCAAGTGGCTAATCCCTAGCAGGTATTACGTTAGTTTTCCTTATGGAGTATATCAGCCTTGGAGCATTTACAAACATAGGAAAAGAATCTCACACAGAAATCCGTTCTTCCTCTCCAGCAATGGGAAGACGATTAAGGACGGAGAGTATCTAGGATTCACCTTTGATGCAGAAGAGTATAAGACTTACGTCGCAGATGTAAAGCAGAGCTGTACTGGAGGAGACCGAGGTGTTTCGTCCAAAGAAAGATGGTCTTCAAGGTTTTTTGGACTTGACAAAATCTTTGGTTCTGCTATAATAAACAAAGAACAAACACTAGAGATCCCCTGGTATCATCGAATTGATTCTTGGGAGGGCCTACATGGTTACTTGGCCTCAGACGAAAGTAAAGAAGTCAAGAGGCCTAGTGATACATTATTTAAGAAGTCGTTATACAAGAAAGTTGGAGAACAAGAATGAAAAAGAACTTAGAATTAAAGGCATTCAATGACGTGCCGTGGTTTATCAAAGACGCAATCGGCTGGCCAGATAATTATATGAACTTGACGACAGATCAACAAACCTTTGTTTACAACTTGTGTGTTGCGAAGGATTCTACACGGGAAGACCTAGAGGGTCTTAAAGAAGACTTGGAGACTATCATTGCAGACCTCTAATAGAACCGAATCAACAATCCCATTTGTTGGGTTGCACGCTCACTCCGTCGCAGGCAGCATCTTTGATGCTCTTGGGTACCCACAAGAGCATATGGATTTTGCATACCAGAACGGGATGGATGCATTAGCACTAACAGATCATGGTAATGCCAATGGACTGGCTTATCAGGTGCTACACGCAAAGAAGATGCAAGCGGAGAACAAGGACTTCAAGCCTATCTTCGGAGTAGAGGCTTACTTCCTACCTTCAGTTGCAAACTGGAGAACTGAATACGAGAAGGCGTTACAAGACAAAAAGAAAAAGGTTGATGATTCTCAATCTGGGACGACTGTCGAGAACGAAGAGTCAAAGAAGGCGATGAAGAACATTCTTAATCGTCGACGTCACTTGATCTTGCTGGCCCAGAACCCGACCGGCTTAAAGAATATATTTAAGCTTATCTCGTCAAGCTATGACAAAGAGCACTTCTATAGATATCCTCGCGTCGACTATGCACTGCTTAAGAAGCACAGCGAAGGCGTCATCGCAGCGTCTGCTTGCTTGGGTGGAGTGTACGCTGGTTGCTACTGGGAGAACCGTGACAAGGGTGAAGACCAGATCATCAACGCCTTCCGGAATACAACACAGAAGATGCAATCCGTCTTCGGAGACAGGTGGTATGGTGAGCTGCAATGGAACAATGTACCAGAACAGCATGACCTAAACAGGTATATCATTCAGATGCACCACGAGTTCGGTCTTCCGCTAATCTCTACTGCAGATAGTCACTATCCAAACAAGACCGCGTGGAAGGACAGGGAGCTTTATAAGCGTTTAGGGTGGCTTGGTAAGCGACCAGAGTGGATGTCTGCAGAGTTGCCTATCGATGTTGAGGAGATTGGATACGAACTTTATCCAAAGAACGGCGACCAGATGTGGGAGTCCTACAAGAAATACTCGAAAGAGTGTCAATGTGATTATGATGATACCATTGTAAAGAACTCGATCACCGAGACTCACAGGATCGCCCACGAAAGAATTGAAACTTTCTTTCCAGACAACACCGTACGTCTACCAGATTTTGTTGTACCTCAAGACACGACAGAGGGAGAGGCACTACAGAAGCTAACAGCCGAAGGCTTAAGGAGTCTTGGACTCTCCGACAACAAAGAATATTTAGATAGGGCAGCTTTGGAGATAGAGGTCATCGATTCCAGAGGGTTTAGCAAATACTTCTTAACTATGAAGGCCATAGCAGATAGGGCCAAGGAGACCCAATTAGTGGGCGCTGGAAGGGGCTCTGCGGCTGGTTCTCTGGTCGCCTATGCCCTAGGTATCACTCAAGTTGACCCTTTAAAGTATGGTTTACAGTTTGAGAGGTTTTTGACAAAAGGTGGCTCAGGTTACCCAGATATCGACTTTGATACAGCAGAACCGATGAAGTTAAAGGAAGAGTTAGTTGAAGAGTGGGGTGAGAACACAGTGGTCCCCATCTCCAATTGGAACACGTTACAGTTACGATCTCTTATCAAAGATATCTCTAAGTTTTATGATGTCCCCTTCACAGAGGTGAACTCGGTTACCAGTAAGATGATCTATGAAGCGACTCCCTTGGCAAAGAAGAAGCAAGGGATCACTTCAGGAGTCTATACTCCCACATTTGAAGAGGTAATGGAATTTTCGGATTCGCTAAAAAAATTCCTCAGACAATATCCTCATATTAAGACTCACGTTGAGTCTTTGTACGGACAGGTAAGATCTTGTTCGAGACATGCTGGTGGGGTCGTTGTTGGAGAAAACTTGAATGAGTGGATGCCTCTTATCGCATCTGGTGGCGTACGTCAGACCCCGTGGAGCGAGGGAATGAACGTCCGACAACTAGAGCCCATGGGCTTCATTAAGTTTGATTTGTTGGGTCTCGCCTCTTTGCGAATGATTGAGGGCGCTATCAGGCATATTCTCAAGAGACATATGGGTGTTGAAAGTCCGACATTTGACCAAGTAAGAGAGTTTTATAATGATAAACTTCATCCTGATCAAATTGATTTAAACGATCAAAACGTGTGGAAGAACATCTTCCAAAAGGGCAAGTGGGCTGGTATTTTCCAGTTTACAGAGGATGGCGCACAGAAGTTCTGTAAGAGAGTTAAGCCAAGCAACTTAATTGAGTTGTCTGCTATAACCAGTATTTATAGACCAGGCCCGTTAGGAGCAAATGTTGACAAGAAATTTGTGTCAGCTAAGAATAGTCCGGATGATGTAGAGTACGTCAACGACTTGGCTCGCAATGTTACAGAGGAGACTTTTGGATTCCTTATCTTTCAAGAGCAAATCGCTATGCTGGCTCACAAGCTTGGCAAAGACTTGTCTCTCGACGAGGGTAACAAACTTAGAAAGCTCTTGACGAAGAAGGGTACCGGAGAGGTTCAAGAAGAGAAGGATAAGATCTTTTCAAAGTTTCTTGATGGTTGCTTAGAGAAGGGTATGAAGAAGCATGAGGCTAAAGAGCTTTGGGAGACCTTTGAGTACTTCTCAGGTTATGGCTTCAATAAGTCTCACGCGATTTCGTATTGTATGTTGTCGTTCCAGTGTGCCTGGTTACTCAACTACTACCCATCAGAGTGGACTGCAGCTTTTCTCGATAAAGAGCCTGAAACACGCAAGGAGAAAGCGATCAACATCTCCAAGTCTCTTGGGTTCGAGATTGCACGCTTAGACATAAACACTTCTGGGATGGTTTGGGAAATATCACCAGATGGCAAGACGTTGATTCAGCCTTTGGCCTCAGTTAAGGGTCTTGGGGAGAAAGCGATTGAACAGATATTGAACAATCGTCCGTTCAATACTATAGAAGAATTCCTGTTTAACGAGGATATTATTTATTCAAAGCTGAACAAGAAGGCTCTCGACGTTCTTTGTCGTGCAGGTGCCTTAAAACCTCTTGTAGATGAGAGGTTCACAGGAACAAAACACTTTTGGAGTTCTGTCGCTGTTGACAGGCCCCGAAAGGAGAAGAACCTGCTTGAAAACATAGACAAGTATGCTCCAGAGGGGGACTTCACAGAAGAGGAGGAGATTCAGTATCAGATTGATCTGACTGGAGTTTTCCCATTCGACTTGGTAATGGGGGAGAAGATCAGAGAGTCTTTGGATAAGTATATGGTACCTCCTATCAGTGAATATGATGGAGACTTGGGAGGTGTTGTGTGGTGTATCCCGAGAGAGGTGATCAAGAAGAAGACCAAGAACGGCAAGGATTATTATATTGTTAGAGTTATCGACGACAACAATGAGACTAACACCATCCGATGTTGGGGTGTACGCCCGGACAAGGATATTGTAAGAGTAAACCGACCCTATATGATGAAATTAGACTGGAATCCACAGTGGGGTTTCAGTACGAGAAGAATGAGCGCAAATTTTAGGATGTTGGGGTAAGAAATGCCGTACAAAACCAAAGAGGAAAGGCGAGCATACAACAAAGCATATCGCGAAGCAAACAAAGAGGAAATCGCAGCACAAAGAAAAGCATATCGCGAAGCAAACAGAGAGGCCGTGCTAGCACGACAGAAAGCACATTACGAAGCAAACAGAGAGGCCGTGCTAGCACAACAGAAAGCATATCGCGAAGCAAACAAAGAGAAAATCGCAGCACGACATAAAGTATATAACAAAGCAAACAAAGAGGACGTGCTAGCACAACGGAAAGCATATCGCGAAGCAAACAAAGAGAAAATCGCAGCACGAGACAAAGCATATTACGAAGCAAACAAAGAGGACGTGCTAGCACAAAAGAAAGCATATCGCGAAGCAAACAAAGAGGAAATCGCAGCACAAAAAAAAGCATATCGCGAAGCAAACAAAGAGAAAATCGCAGCACGACAGAAAGTATATAACAAAGCACATTACGAAGCAAACAAAGAGGACGTGATAGCACGACAGAAAGCATATAACCAAACACCAGCAGGAAAACTCAGTTCGTATAAACGTGACGCAAAAAGAAGAGGCTACGAATTCCGCTTAACAAGGGAGCAATTCGAGTTTTTTTGGCAGAAACCGTGCACTTATTGTGGAACAGACATTGAGACAATAGGATTAGACAGGATGGACAGCAGCAAGGGATATACGATGGAGAATGTCACACCTTGCTGTTTTGGGTGCAATGCTAGAAAGGGTGATATGTTGCTTTCCGAATGGAACGAATGGTTGGCAAGGATAGCAGGACACGAGACAACGAGAGAAGAAGAGTTGTTTATTAAGCATCACGAAAAGGAGTTGAATAATGAAAGTTAATGTTTACAAAGTTAGAGAGAACGCAAAGCTGCCCGTCAGGGCACACCCGACAGATGCAGGCATGGACCTATTCTTCTGTCCGGACAACGAAGAGCCAGTAACGGTGCGTGGCTCTAGGACCTGTCTACTGCAGACCGGTCTTAAGATCGAGGTGCCTGAGGGCTATATGCTTGAAGTAAAGAACAAGTCAGGCATCGCTTCAAAGAAGCAGCTAGTAACTGGTGCCTGTGTCGTTGACTCTGGATATGATGGAGAACTCTTTGTCAATCTCCACAACATTGGAGAGCGCGCTCAGGTAGTTGAGCCAGGCCAAAAGATAGCACAAGGAGTCTTCGTCAAGATCGAGCAACCAATGTTGATAGAGATCTCAGAGGACAACATCTATGGCGGAACCACAGCAAGAGGCACAGGCGCTCTTGGTTCTACTGGAGACTTCTAATGGCTTCGGTATCTAGAAAGTTGCAGAGAAAGAAAGAGAAGGAAGCCAAGAAAGATATGGCGGAAAAGGTCGGACTCTTCAACAAAGTACCAGATAATTGCAATATGTGTGAGAAACCATTTGACAAAAAGGATAAAGATCAGGTACAATCATGGAGAGTGGTGGTGAGAGACAAGGAAAAAAGAGTTAATCTATATTGTCCAACTTGCTGGGACCACGCCAATGAGCTTTTGGGCGAGATAATGGAAAAACTGGAAGGAGATAGGAATGAGGGAGACACTTAGTTTTGATGATGTGCTTTTGGTGCCACAAAAAAGTGACATAGTCAGCAGATCAGAGGTTGACCTGACATCAACAATGGGAAAGCACAGTTTTGACCTTCCAATAATTTCTAGTCCTATGGATACTGTTACAGAATCCACTATGGCTCTCACTATGAGGGAGTTGGGTGCTCTTGGAATCGTACATAGGTATGCTTCCGTCGATGAGCAGCGCACAATGGTGAGCGCCCTGATTAATGCGGCTGCTGTTGGAGTTTCTGGAGATTTCAAAGAAAGAGTAAAGATACTTAAGGAGGCCGGCTTAGAGATCGTCTGTGTTGACGTGGCTCACGGACACCATTCGATGATGGAAGCCTCTTTAAAATACCTTAAAGACACATATGGGGATGAACTAACGATCATAGCAGGCAATGTTGCAACACCAGAGGGTTACAAAGATCTTTCAGAGTGGGGTGCTGATGCAGTTAGAATTGGTATCGGTGGAGGGTCCATATGTTCGACAAGGATTCAAACTGGCCACGGCGTTCCTACCTTCCAATCTGTTTTAGATTGCAAGTATGTCGACGCTGATGCTAAGATTATTGCAGATGGCGGAATCAAGACAGCCGGCGATATGGTGAAAGCTATCGCAGCAGGGGCAGACTTCGTTATGCTTGGCTCAATGTTGGCCGGCACAGATGAATCTCCAGGTCAAGTTTTTGTTACCGGAGATGACAAGAAATATAAAGTATATAGAGGGATGGCAAGTGTCGAAGCACAAGTCGACTGGAGAGGCGAAGCAAGGTCTTTAGAGGGTGTGTCGACAACCATCCCGTACAAGGGTTCCGTAGTCTCTATTATGGACGGGCTAAGACAAAACATAAGGAGCGGCTTATCTTACAGTGGAGCCCGCTCTATCAAGGAGTTTCAAGCAAGGGCTAGCTTTATCAAGCAAACCAGCGCCAGCATTGTGGAAAGTGGGACGCATATACTAAATGGGAGATAATACGTACAAATACGGCCAAGAAGGCAAAAAGATTGTATTCCAAGATTTAGATAAGCGCCACGCCGACTTGAAAATCAGACTACGTCATGACGGCTTAACTCAGATTCAGTTCTTCCAGTCGATGATGGCTGGTTATATAGACAACGATCCTCGTATCGTGGACTTCATTACAGATGTGAAGTATGCCCTTGCACGACAAGGTAAAACTAGAATCAGTAAGACGCGAAACCTGATAGAAGAGGGAGAACAGATTAAGAGACTCTTCATTTTCGACGACAATGAAAAAGAAGAAATATTCGATATGATAGCAAAGGAGCTTCCAGATTTATGAGTGATGGCTTGACAGACTGCGCAAGAGCGTGTTATAATGATGACTCGCCCTGTAAGGAAAAAGAATGCAGGAAATGGATAGACTACGAGGAGGATAACAACTGTTGTTTGATTTCTATACGGAACAATGGAGGCGAAAGGCTAACATTAATGGAGACGGGTAAAAGAATCGGACTTAGTTTCGTTAGAATACGACAAATTGAACAAAGAGCACTAGAGAAACTTTCTAAATATTGCAAAAAATAATATCTTTTTTGCTCACAATCGGACTATTTATTAATGAAATATAGTGTAAAATATCTTTTTTATATCTTTTTTACAAACACCTAGGAGAAACCACAATGAGTAAAAAGACACTACTTAAGGAAGCAACTATCCGCCGCTTCTGGAAGCTTTCCGGAATCGGAGCTATAAACGAGGATAACATTGACTTCCTCGAAGAGGACGAGGGAGAGACAATGGACGAGATGGCTCCTCCCGCACTCAGAGATGAGGACGAGAACATGGAAGAGGCCGTGACAGAGGAGGAGATGGAAGACGAAATGCCAGAGCCTGCGATGGAAGAGCCTGCGATGGAAGAACCTGCAATGGAAGAGCCAGAGATGGACATGGGCGGAGAAGAGGGAGATGTTGAGGCGGAGGTTTCCATACCTGAGTCCGACGTTGAAGCTCTTAGAACCGCTCGCGATGTTATCGACCAGATTCTTGGTGCCGGTGACGAAGCAGCTGCTCCAGCAGAGATGGAGATGGAACTTCCAGCTGAAGAAGAAGAGGTTATGGATCTTCCAGCTGAAGAAGAGGAAGAGGAAGAAGCACCTCTCATGGAAGTTGACGAAGATCAGCTTAATGAGGTTCTTGATCGAATCACTTCTCGCGTTACAAAGAGGATCCTCAAAGAGGCTCTCGCTAAGAAGCTCACAAAAAATTAATTTGTTGTTGACATAACAGCTGAAAGACTGTATTATATACATATGTTAATTTACTTATTATGGTTTCTGGCCGGTGCCTTAGTGCACCGGCTAATATCCTTCTTTCTGGCAAAGCGCCTGGAAGCTCATATCATTTTACAAACATTGCTAATTACAGGTAAGTTGTTCGACGCTCTTAGTGTCGATGTAGACCGAGTTCTGGCACTCAAGCACTCAGCCTTGAAGATTTCAGATGTACCTGACTTAATCGTGAAAAAGACCATCACTAATGATAGGGATTTTGTCGCTAAGTGGCAAATGCTTCTTTTTACCACGGTGGCATTGACAATACCAACAAAATATATTAAAAGTATTCCACGTTACATTTGGGACGATAGAATTGACTTGAACAGTATACTTAGAAAGCTGGAGGAAGATAAAAATGAGCATTGAGAAAGTAGTCGCTTGGGGAGAAAAGAGGGAGACAGATGGCCTCATCACCTATAGAATACAAGCAAAGTTGAAAGGAAAGAGAGAACTTAACTCTCTGATGAAGGAGTTCCAAGGCTGGAAGCATGCCGGAGAGGGTTATGATCCAAACAATCAAAAGACCATCCTTATTATGATGCGTATTTTTGAGGATAAACAATCGTGGATGAAGTTTGCAAGAACTCTTCCATTTATGGTCGAAGAAGTAAATCAAAGAACAGGAAAAAAGAAGGTTATCAATGCAAAACGAAAAAGAGCCTGAGTGCACCGAATCGGGGCCAGTAGAAAGATGTCAAGTTATCCACAATCCTCCAATGGATGACAATCAGATCGTGATCATCAACAATATTGAGCAGCCACAAGGGGAGGGTATTCGTAGCTTCTCGTTATATGGTGATGTCGACGAGAAAATGTGTGCTGATGCCGTGGCAACGCTCTTGTATTTCGCAGACACTGCAAATAGTGTAGCGTACGAAGATCCAGAAGACCCGGATTCAGAACTGGTTCACACAACCAAGCCAATCAAGATGTTGGTCTCAACTCAGGGGGGCTCAGCCTCAGAAATGTTTTCTCTTTATGACACGATGACGCTCGTCAAGAAGACTTGCGACATAGAGACTCTTGGCGTCGGAAAGGTTATGTCTGCTGGTGTTCTAATTTTCGCTGCTGGTACAAAGGGCAAGAGAAAGATTGGAGCAAACTGCAGAGTCATGATTCACAGCGTCATGGGTGGCTTCGGAGGAAACATCCACAGTATGGAAAACGAGATCGCTGAGGTGAGGTGGATCCAGGACCAGTACATCAAGTGCCTGGCAAAGGAGTCTAAGCTCACAGAGGGGAAGATTAGAAAGATGCTTAAGAAGCAGATAGATGTCTACCTCTCGGCAGAAGAAGCGGTCGAATTTGGCATAGCCGATGAGATAGTGTAATACTAATTATACTAAAAGGAGAATAGTTTATGTCTAGTTTTGATGATCTAACCAACATTTACAATAAACAAACAAAAGTTAACGATGTGCTCTTCGAGATGATAAAAGAAGCCCTCGGAGAAGCATCGCTAACAGTGGAGCAAGAAGAGGACTCTTCAGGAAGAAAGTTCATGATGGTTGTTCCCAAGTTTTCGCCCTCGGAAGCTTGGGGTGACCCGAACTCGATGGAAAGAGCCCAAATTAATGAAATCTTCAAGGTTGTCAGAGGCGGCAACAGCATATCTGCACGTATTCAGTCTATAAACGATTACCTTGACCCAGCGAAAGCGAAACGCAAGTACTCTCCACGAGTTATCATTAACAACATGATTATTCTAGAAAGCCTCAAGGCCGCACTTAACCACTTCAGCGAATCAGCTGCTGGATTCGTGCTCGAAGCCTTTATGGCAGTGCTTACTGGAGGCTTTCAGCAGGCAGAAAGGGTCGGAGGAACTTTGCCAATAGAAGACTTCGTCGCATTCACAGAGTTCGGTGGCACCCCCACCGCTGTTAGCCTAAAGCTTTTACAGAAGAGGACAGAGATCAAGGGTAGTTTTACGAACTTGGTAGATTATCTTTTTGTCAGAGGCGAGCCAAGTATAAAGTATCTAGTGGCATACAAGAACGCAAAGTCTAACGTAGAAAAGCTGGACATCTACGACTTCACGATATCAAGAGACAATCTCGTCTCTTTCATTGTCGGCGGCGCTGCAAACGCCCACAATAGACTGTTGGGCGGAGCCAATGAAGGTCAGCTACAGAACATACTTAGTAACGGATCTATAGAAGACGTAGCCAAGGCGGTCACTAAGTTGCCAGGATACACAAAGGGTGGCAAGTTGCACGCGATAGCAAAGAACGCTGCCGATGATGCCGCTGCAGCAGAGGAGGCAGAGGCAGAAGCTGCGAACGCGCAGATAGCGCCACCTGAAGTAGGGCCAACTCCTGTGGCAGAATCTTTCCACGAAGCTGAAAAACTAGCGATGTTGGAAGAGGGCCTCCTGACAGAAGGAAAGGAAGGTGGAGCCCAATGGAAGGTAAGCTTCAAGATGATGAACGATATGGGCACCATAAATTTGATTCATCACGGAGAACTGGATATGTCAGATGAGAGGATTTTGGCGATTGCAGAGATATACGCAAAGACGCTCGGTGATCAGGTGCTAGGTCTCATGGAATCAGTTCAGTCTCTCACCGGAAACATAGGTGATTACTTCTCGGAGCGCCTAAGATCCAACGCAATTTCCGCAGGCAGAGACGCCTCTAAAGACGCAGAAGAAATCAAATCAAACCTGGAAGGTCAACTTTCTGAAGAAGATACTTGACAAACCAGCAATTAATGCTTATAATATATTATAAAAGAAAGTGAGGAATTAATGTCAAAGCATTTTTCATCTAAGCAAGAATTACACAATAAAATTCTAACAGGGGTCAATACGCTAGCAGACAATGTTGCATCAACTCTAGGACCCAGAGGCCGCAATGTTATCATTCAAGAGAAGGGCAAGATGCCCATCATTACAAAAGATGGAGTTACAGTCGCAAAGTTTGTAGATCTCGATGATCCCTTCGAGAACGCAGGCGCTCAGATTGTAAAACAAGCATCAGCTAAGACGAATGTCGACGCTGGTGATGGCACAACTACTTCAACGGTACTAACCCGAGCGATCTTTAAAGAGGCTTGGAAGTTCATTGAGAACGGTGCCAGTCCAACGGAATTAAGGAGGGGGATCGACAAGGCTGTGACAGCTACTGTCTTCGCTCTGGAGGAAAAGGCTCGGCCTGTTGCAAGTGCGGATGACATTTCTCATATCGCAACCATCTCGGCAAACAACGATAAGAGTATCGGAGACCTTATTGCTCTAGCCGTCGATAAGGTGGGAAAGGATGGGTCGATCACTATCGAAGAGGCGAACTCTCTGGATACAGCGCTTGATTTGGTAGAGGGTTTTCGGTTCGACTCTGGATACGCTGCTTCTGCATTCGTTACAGATACTCGACGATCCATTACCAGGTTTGAGAACCCAATGTTTTTGATCACCGACTTTCGAGTCGAATCAGTTGATCAGATCTTGCCTTCTTTGGAGATTGCGGCACGAGAGGCCAGGCCTCTTATTATTGTTGCGGACGAGATCGAAGGTCAGGCTCTAGCAGCTTTGATTATGAACACTGTCCGTGGCTCAATGAAGGTTGCAGCTGTCAAGGCTCCGAGATATGGAGAGGCAAGAAGGCAGATCATGTCAGACCTGTCCATCGCAACAAACAGCAAGTATTTCCAGAGATCATCAGGTGACGATATCAAGCAGGTCTCGTTAATTGACTTTGGAACAGCGAAAACTATCGAGATCACAAAGAATATGACTACAATCGTAGACGGCGGTGGTCTTCATTCAGAGATCGATGAAAGAATCGAAGAGGTTAAAGAAGAGTTGGAACAGACTGATTCTTTGTACGAGTGTGAGCAGCTACAAGAGCGAATCACAAGACTCTCTTCGGGTATCGCGATTATCAGAGTCGGTGCAGCAACACAGATCGATATGATCGAGAAGAAGCATAGAATCGAGGATGCTCTAGAGGCTGTGCGCTCCGCTCAAATGGAAGGTATTATTCCAGGCGGCGGAGTTATGCTCTATCGGATTTCTAAAAAGCTTGATGTGGGAACTGATTCAGCCGAGCAGGCGCTTGGAGTTGACATTGTAAAGAGAGCCCTTTGCTCTCCATTGCAAATGATGGCAAGAAACTCAGGTATGGAATGGCAAGACGTGGCATCTAAGATTGATGACGCTGAGAACGAAGACATTGGAGTGAACTTTCTAACAGGAGAGACAACCAATCTTTTAGAGAGCGGCGTAATCGATCCTGTAAAGGTTACCCGCTGCGCTCTTCAAAACGCCGCATCGGTTGCTGGGATTCTAATCACAACAAATTATGCTATTATCGAGTAAAATGATGTCAACTAGAACTAGTTAAGTTTGGAGGATCAACTATTATGGATGACAGCGACATTAAGATTAAGCTTGATAGACTTTGTAACGGTATTGAGACCGTAAAAGACAAACAAGAAGAGATGGCAGAGGACATTGGAAAGATAAAAGAAGCTGTCTACAATCCAGATGAGGGCCTCTACGCACGCCTCCGAGCACTTGAGGCCTGGCAGAACACCTCGTCAAAGATGATCTGGACCTTGTTCACCACTGTAGTGGGCCTCGTCGCTGCTTTTATTCTCAAATCTATAGGATAAAGAAAGGTGGGTTCGTGCCCCTACAAAAACAAAAGATAATAGAAAACCTAAACATAATCGAGAGCTTCCTATATCAGGAACACTCTGTTGAAGTGGACTATTCGCCAGACTATAGGGATGTATACTACGAAGACATCGCCAGAGTGGAAATTAATTCTAGACAAAATTACAATAGTCGACTTAATAGCTTGCTTCATGAAGCAGGACATGTTATTATAAGATCAGAAAGTGGTTGGAAAGAGCAAAAGCGATTCCCCTTTATGAAAGACAAGGGAGCATTCGTCAGAGGCAACATCAACCACAGGACGGATGTTCTCCGAGAAGAGGTCCTCGCCTGGGAAGAGGCGAGAAGCCTGGCAGATTATCTTTCTATAGAGATTGATGAAGAACTATTCGCCCGGCACAGAACTGCTGCGCTTAAAACATATGTTGAATGGATATAAATTATGAAAGTGAAAATTACATATACAGTAGATCTTAGTGATGTACCATCAAAGACAGATCCGCTTTTCGATATTGCAGCAACATCTGCAAAAGACATATCTGATCGTTTGGCTTCGCTAAAGAAGATGAAAAACAATTCAATTGAGAAATGTCTAAAAGAAATTTCAGAGATTAGGAAGGTATTAATGAATGTTGACTTAGCCCTTGACGACTGTGACGAGATGCTAGTAGGCTATCTTAGGACGATGACAGACAGCCCTTCTTATCCAGAAGTGCCAGACACAGAGGAGGTTTCAGAGAATGGTTAAATTACAAGAAGTCGTAACAACAGTTGCGAGTAACGATTGGAGAGATCGATACAAATATGAGATTCGGGATATCTTTATTAATCCCGAACACATACAATACATCAGGCCTAACAACAACAAGAACCTACGCGAATCTCTCGCGAACGGGTCTGGTGATTATTGTACTCTTTGGATCCAGGGGAGGGAGATGACCGTAGTGGGCACCCTCAAGCAACTTGAAGAACGGTTATTTAGCAAGAAAGGGATTTTACATGATTGATCAATTTAACAGATACTTTGTCTACGGCAAGGGGGCATGCTCCTTCTGCAAGAAGGCTATCGACCTCTTGGATGAGAAAGAGAAGGAGAGTGTCTTCTTTGACTTCTCTGAAGATCCAGAAGCGATCGAAGACGCAAAGAGTTTTTACGATCGTACTACCGTACCGATTATCTTGGAGAACAACCGATCATCGGGAAGGACCAAGTTAATTGGCGGGTATTCTGAATTGGTGGAGTATTTCAATGATTAAGTGTGAACTTGTGCCAATTTCTTCGGGAGAGTTCCCAGGAAAGACCCGCTTCGGTAGGTATCACGGCAGTTGCTTTTGGGATGTCAAGAATTTCGGATCAAAGAAGTGGGTCATCGCAGCATATATCAAGATAGAAGACACAGCGATTCTAGAAGAATCATCGACAGAGGATATTACCAAAAGATGTGTTGAATATTTGAATCAGCCACCTCCGCGCAAGAAGTATGCCAAAAAGATCCCAAAGCCAAAGTACGGATCTTTGGAGTACTATAGTGCAAGAATTGTGGACAAGGATGAGGGTCGATACATTTCGGCACTACTTGTAACTGACGCTAGAAAGAACAAGCTATTTTGGGGCAAGGGCAGAAATGTCTAATCAGAAAGATCCCAAGCAAGGATTTTATGACCTCAAGAGGGATGAAGTCGAAGCATACTTTCAGAATGCGAACAGACTGATTGAGCGCACGGACCTCGTCTTGTCGGACCACTACACTGGGGTCCACGTTCTGGGGTCTGAAATGGTTCAGCGAGTCGCAGAGCTTCACGCGCTAGCAGGCGCGTTTGAGTCATATCTTAGTAAGACTTTCAACCTGGAAGGGACACCAGACAATGCGGTTTATAGAATAAAGATGACCGCCGCAACTGGTATCGTAAAGATGGTCTTTGCAATCTTTGAGGGAAGGCAGTTTTTATCAAAGTATAACATAAGCCTAGAAGACCAATGACTTTAAAGCTGTTTCTGGGTGTGTTTATATTTATGCTAGGCCAAATCGGGGGATGGTACCAGCTCAACTCTCAGTACGTTTGGAAATGGTGGCAGGACAAGCCCTTAATGTCGGCAGTAGTCTTTGGGATGCCAACTAGTATCGCCTTTTGGTACGCCTGGAGAATGGTAGCGGACTCTACCCAATCTGTGTGGAGCGCCCGCTTCATTGGCTCGGGCACTGGATTTCTCGTTTTCCCTCTTTTGACATGGATCTATCTTGGAGAGAGTATGTTCACGGTCAAGACCATACTGTGTCTTGTCCTCGCAGTAGCTATTATTTTAATACAAATTTATGGTTGACAGACTCCTTTTGTTTGTGTCTAGACTAATTATTATAAAAAAGGTGTAATCTTTTCATGAACTTCAATTCTATCTGGAAAAACTATCTCAACGAAGACAAAGAACTTGAACTGCTTGTCGAAGCAAGGGTCAAGGATATTAAGAAGAAGTATGCCACCCTTGACAAGGGAGGGTGGATTAACTTCGGTCGCAGGCAAATAGAGGGCGTCCTAGGCCCCAAAGGCGTTTCTAAGTATCTAATGTGGTTCGCGAGAGAGCTTCGCGCAAACTTTATAGACGATATCGACGAGCCTGGCTGGGCAGAGAGAATGCAGGCCGATTCGAACGTGTTCGAGGTGGCGAACGCTCTGTTGGAGTCGATTATGACATTCCAAGAAAACCAGCAGAGGATGGAAGAGAAGGACATCTATAAGTTTAACGCTGGCGAATTGCAGTACAACCTGTCCAAACTCGGACTCTCCTCGAAGGAGAAGAGAGACAAAGAAAAAGAAAGTGCAATGGAAAGTGCAGAGATCGTTTATGACGAAAACGACATCTTCGCCGTCCGTCCTTTGTCCACTGAGGCTTCATGCTACTTCGGCAAGAGTACTAGATGGTGCATCTCTGCCACACAGGGCAAGAATTACTTCGACCAATATACATCCGAAAACAAAGCGTTCGTGATGGTAAGATTTAATAATATTCCTGCAGAGCATGAGCTGCATAAGCTAGCACTTGTTTATGATCGCAGCGGAGACCTGGAAGATGTCTTCGACGCAGCAGACGACGAAGTCGGAGAGAGCGCAGTTTATAGTGCGGTAACGATGAATAGGCTCGGACCAAAGGCCGATTATGATTTGATTGATGATGACGATGATAGGGAAGCGGTCGATGAAGAAGCTAGTGATCTTGTCGGTAGTGGTTACAATAATGTCCTGGACAATCCTCCAGACGCAACGCAAGGCTGGGATGATGCAGCTCAGGCGCTAGAACAAGAGTACGCGGACAAGATTGTTAACGGCAGCTATAGTTACGAGATCGATGATTACGGTGAAGGATCTTATATGATGTTCAATGGATCCTTCACTATCGAGCTAAATAACGAAGTCTTCGATGGTGGGGAGTATGATCCCGGCTACGGCTACGAACGCGAGTTGGTAAACAAATACTCGGAAGCTCAGCTTTATTTCGATGACATCGACTCCTATGATCACTCGGGAGTGACAACATTTGAACTTCGAATGTCAACAGAAGACTACGAAGGAAATCCAGATGGGTACGACAGCTTTTTGGACAATATGACATACTACGATAAGGACTTCCCAAAGATTCGTAGAGTGCTGATGAAGTTCCTATCAGAAGAAGGGTACATCGCGCCATCGACATATGACAGCTTTAGAAAAACGCTCGCGGACGTACAGTCATCCCTGAAAAATTTCAAGATCACCGACAACTCCGAGTACCTTGGAGATGAGGATATACGATTTGAAGCCAAAGAAGGAATGACAATCCCAGGTCTTGAGACCCGCGAGCAATTAAAATCTTTAACAACTGAAAAGTACGGGCGCTTCTTCAACCCTGATCTAAGCAAGAAGGTGGTATCGAAGCTGGAAGGTTTAAACAAGGCACTCCAGACAGTTTTGGCGCAGCAATTAGAACTACCAATAAGCGACCTTCCCCCGCGAGTAGTACAAAGCATATCAATTCCAGAGTCTTTGACCGTCTTTCTAGAGGAAGATGTCAACGAACGCAAAGTTTCAGCGACAGTGAGACTAACGATGGACAACACGGAGGCAGATCAAGAAGAATTAGATGCAACATTAAACATTGTAAGGTTTATTGATAACAACTTTGAAAGAGTTCAACAAGCTGTGATAGAATCCGGGGTTGAAATAATGCAAGATATGGTCCAAGCCCAAAAAGACTTTTTAGCGAACATGCCCGATGTGGCAAAAAACCTCATAGCGTTGGCCAAGACTTCTCAAAATAGCCGAGTTAAAGATCTGCTGAAAAAGCTACCAGACTACTCTAGAGGCGCATACAAAGCCAATCTGGGCCTTGATCTTGCCAGGGGGCTGCGCACGACAGGCGCTACATATATGTTCCATCAGATAAACTCTGGAATCTTAAGGCCAATATGGAATCAGCTTTCCTCCAACCCAGAACCCTCAGGAGAATTTCTTGTCCCTAGCTTCGTCGCGAACCCAATGATCGGTCTAGAAATGGAAGAACTATCAGAGTCGCTCGGTGCACAGCCAGATATCGACAGATATTTCAGGGGAATCGAAGAAGAGAAGGGAAGAACTAGACAGTCCGGTATCTATAGGTTTCATTGTATGATAGGATACTCTGCAGACGACACCGGAAACAAGCAAAGAGGACTAGAGGACATTTTAGCTGACCTTCGCGCTCTCGAAGGCGTAACTATCGTCACGGTCGTGATTGCAAATAGAAAGATAGCAGAAGGAAGATACATATCAGGCTTGTCTATAAAGTTTATACCAAGCTCACCAGGCCAGGTCCGCTCCCCGGAAGATACAAAAGCGAGAATTCTAAGAGAAACAAGAAGATTAAGGAATGTAGAGAGAATTTTTAAAATTTCAACCTCAGTCGAAAGAATAGAATAGAAGATGCTAAGAAGGACCGTTGAAGAGGCCCGCAGAACACAAATTTACCAAATCACAAAAGAAGTACTAGCAGAGGAGTGCTTAAGCTTAAACATAGAAAGCGTATCATTGCAGGAAGACTTCAGCAAAGACACTACGGAGATAAGCTGTAGGTTCCGAGAAGGAGACGGCCCAGTAAAAGAAGTCTCTGCAGAGGGTTATGGCGTCCTTGATGCTTTATTCACTGGAATGTTGGGACACTATTCTGAGAAGTTCCCCTCTTTAAAGAACATATCGTTTGAGGCGTTCAACACAAGGCCCGATTTTAGCAAAAGAAGAGCATCAGGAGCGGACGCAGAAATAGAGGTCTCGATTCAGTTTACGAATTCGTCGAATACGGTGATGACCTTCCGAAACAAGGGAAACTCTTTTGTAAAGGCGTCTGTCGAGGGAGTCTTCAATGCGCTTGAGTTTTATATAAACTGTGAGAGATCGTTTAAGAAACTAAAGTTTCTGATAGAAGAGGCTCGAAGCAGAGGCAGGTCAGACGTTGCACAGAAATACGTGTCTAAGATATCTGCAATAGTTAGGATTACATCATATGAAGAGGTCTAGCAAGTTTGATTGGAAAATTGGCCTTCTCGCTGCTTTGATGACGGCGATGATATTTTCTATGCGCCACCTGTCAGAATCAAAGGCCTCCGCTGAAGAAGCAAAAAAGGTGATAAGCATTAAGAGATAATGAGTAATTTTCGTAATTATGTGGTTGTTTTGTGGATCTTGTGTTTAGTTACTTTAGGCGTCGTTTCTGTGACGGCGAATCGTGAAATAACGGAGCAAAGAAAGAACGGTGACAATTTGGAAAAGGGAAGCGAATCTAACAGTAGGTGATTTAGTGTATCACATACTGTACGGAAGAAGCTGGCTCGGGATGATAATCTCAACAGATTCCCCTTCGGGTTCTTTTCCAGGTCGATCTAATAAGGTGCTTATACGCATGATTCCTGGTACAGAGTATGGGGATTTTTTTGAGAATCGTCCTGCAGTTCTCCGAGACGGATATGAGCGCGGATGGGTATCGGATCACTGGCTCATAAAAATTGGTTCACAAAACGTAATAGAGAAATAATACTTGACAGCTTAACCTTTTATGGTATAATTAATAATATGAATGAAACAACAACAATGAATTCAAAGAGCAAAGTAATGAAGTACTTTAGAATAATGGCTTTAGTTGCATTGGGATACGCAACTGCTTGCTATGTCCATCTTGTGTATCCCGCTGAAACTCTAAACCTTCCATCAGAGTGTGTGGTCCTGTATAACTACGCGCAATCTTTTAGAGAACGCAGCAACGCGCTCGCGGAGGAGAACATTGTGTGTCTTGAGAAGCTCAAAGAACTAGAAGACTTAACCTTTAGTCAAACTTGTGAGGAAGGCCCATGATCACCGTACAAGCCTGTATCCTATACATCGTTAGTGGTACTTCGATAGGCTGGGTAAGCGATGGGTGCTACGTAGAGGAGAACACAAACATTGTAACTTCTGCACCAGACATCGTGTACCGAGTAAACGAGCTTCCAACTTCGCAGAAGCTATATTTGGTCGAGGATACTTATGTTAACTATTGGACAACCCCAAGTATAAGGATCACCTTTGGTAGCTTTTTCGGTTACCGATCCCATCACCATCGCCACAGGCGCCCAGCTCGACGCCACCACACACGAAGAGCGCATCGCCGACACCACCCTAGAGGTCACACTTCGCGGGTACAGTTCTCTAAGCGCCCTGTAAGAGGACGAAGGATTACACCAACAAGAAGAGTTGGAGTCTCCGTCCGACATGGCCGAAAAAGAGTAAAGTCTCACCGTCGTCCAGTGAGAAAGGCTCGTAAGGTTAAGGCCACCCGCAATAAAACAAAGAGAGTGGTAAGGCGTTCTTCTCACAGCAGTAAGAGACGCACCCGACGCAGTCGTTGATACACGTTCGGACTGGTGACTTGGTTGAGTATATCGCGATAACTCGACGATTAGTTGGCGTAGTTATTTCAATAGACGAGCTAACAGGTAGAGCACAAGTGTATTGGCAAACATACAACTCTAGCAAAATGGTAGAATTTAAGTATTTAAGGATCTTGGGGAATTGAAAATCGGTGATTTGGTAAAGACAAGAAAGAGCATCACGCACCCTGACTCAGTGCGCCAGGGGTCACCTTGGTCACCCTATACGATTCCAAAAGGTTCGTTAGGGTTCGTCGTTGTGGACGACGCGACTTGGGGAAGCTGCGACTATCAGGTTTACTTTTCCTGTATAGGGAAGAGTTGGTGGGTATGGAAGGATGAAATAGAGTTAGTTAAAGATGGCTAAAGCAATAATAATATCACTTTTAGTGTTAGTTTGGGGTTGGTTAAGATGGAAAAAGCAGCAATAATATTACTTTTAGTGTCAGTGTGGGCCTGGTTTCTGACCCTCATCGCCCGCGATTGTAGCAAGAACCCTTCCGATAGGGACAAAGACTACGATAGCTTTCTATGAGCCTTAAGACGCTAGACCTTCACAAAACAAAGCATAAAGACGTAGAAGATACGGTAGCTAGTTTTCTTAACTGGGCAGAGATACCTTGTCGCATCATCACTGGCAATTCAAACAGAATGAGGAGGATTGTTGAGAAAATGGTTGACAAGTACGGCTATCATTGCTATAATGAGAACACATTAAATCACGGTAGTCTTATTGTGGTTGAAGAAGTTGTAAAAGGTTTTGAATGAATATCAGATTTGAAAACAAAGAAGGACTAGAGTTCCTGAAGACGGTAGAGAGCAACTCCATAGATCTCATACTAACAGATCCTCCGTACATAACATCCAGAGAAACTGGTATGGACAAATGGGTAGATCATGTTGCAAAGCAAGACAAGGCAGGCGCAAAGAACGTAAAGACCATCGAGCAGTGGAATGAATACAAGACTGCTGAAGACTGGATCGAGTGGTTCGAGAACAGCAAGGTGAAGAAAGAGAACTGGACGAGTGAACTATCCAAGATGAAAGAGGACTATCTAAAGTATGGTAGTATCTACGGGAAGAAGTATGCCGTCACAACAGACTACGGAGAGTGGGATTCCCAGTTCACGCTCGAGGCCTTAAGTGAATTTGTCAGTGAATTCTATAGAGTGTTGAGGAAAGGTGGCTCAGCTATCATCTTCTTCGACCTCTGGAAGATCACAGATCTTAAGCAGATACTAGAGACCAATAAGTTCAAGCAACACAGATTCATCGAGTGGATTAAGACAAACCCTCAGCCAATCAACAGCAGCAGGAACTATCTCACAAACTGTAGGGAGATCGCACTGTCAGGTGTGAAGGTCGGAAGCTCCACGTTCAACAGCAAGTACGATAAGGCTATCTACGAGTTCCCTCTGCAAGGTGGGAAGGACAGGTTTCATCCAACACAGAAGAGCTTACCATTGTTCGAGGCGCTTATTAAGAAGCACTCCAACGAAGGAGACACTATCCTCGATCCGTTTGCAGGCTCGGCTACAACCGCTGTGGCAGCAAAGAAGCTAGGAAGAAGTTTTGTTGGATGCGAACTTGACGAAGAGTTCTTTAAGAAAAGTGTTGACAGAATCGAGAGAACAGAGTATATTATTAATGAAGCCTCGGAAGGGAGACAAGAAGACTAATGAATGAAAAGCAATTTGAAAAACTAAAGAGTGTCTACGGAGCAGAAAAAGTCCTGAAAAGCTGCAGGTCTGTTGACCCAAAGAAGATTAAAGTGTTCAAACAAACCGCTCGAATCAATGGTAATCAGCAGGATAGAATCAATGAATACGCAACACAGTTTAGGAATGGAATAAAGCAAAAGGTTCCAATTTCGGTAAAGCGGAATGGCGAAGTTTGTATGGAGGGCATCACACGAGCTAAGGCGGCCCTCGAAGCGGGAGTTGATGTGTGGATATGCGACTTCATGGATACAGAGCTTGGATTTACTGACGAACAATGGGAAGACTGGCAAGACGCAGGAAATGACCACCTGGGTAACACCCCCGCTACCGAAGACGATATGAAGGGCGCCATCAGCCGTCGCCTGGAATCAGGCCGCCTTTGTAAGATAATCAAAGCAAGAAACAGTGACAAATTCTTGGACAAGAATAGTGCTGAAGATGTTAAAGAGTATTGCAAGATAGGGGGCAAGTGGTTCAAGGAAGAGTTGTATCCTAATCGACCGCGTTTATCAAAGTGGTTCGCAAACAGGATCGAAGATTTGATTGCTCCATCTGCTATTGCCAGATCTGGTTTTAAAACACATACGAACAAAGACCTCATTAGCTTGTATAAAGATCTCGGGGGAACAAAATGGGAAGGCAGTGATTTCAAATCAATTAGTGGAGGAGAACATGTCCAAGTCCTACGCGATAATGCACGCATTTCTCCAAATATCGGAGGCAGCTTGCTTGAACAATCGGTGACTGATCCCTCAATCAAACAAACAATTGTGATTTCTTACTCAAATTTGGTAGGAAAAACACGAGACGATATCAACAAAGACAGGAAGAGTGCGGTAGAAAAGCTAGAAGGATATTTCCAAAAGTTAGGTATTAAAGACTACAGAATTGTGCATACAAAGCAGCACAAAAAAGATAAATTTGGCCTTACTGATCTTCGAGCCGCTCCTAAGCTTTCTGTAGTCGAGAACTAATTATCTAAATGGTACACAAGAAACGACATCTAGCAAAAGCAATCACCTGGCGTCTTGTCGGCACTATCGACACGATGCTCTTGGGTTGGTGGATATCTGGCGATATTAAAGTTGGTGCGTCTATTGGTGTGCTTGAGCTTTTCACAAAGATGTTCCTATACTACGGCCACGAAAGATTGTGGTACAAATCAGAGTTTGGTGTTGACAAACCAGAAAACAATTGATATAATAATAAAAAAACTGGAGATACAATGAATTACGGTTATGCCTGCATCAACATGTCTTTGTCTGATGTACCGAAGTCCCGTCGAGTCACTACTAATCGATCGATGATCAAGCGCACCTTCCGAGATAGGGGTCTTGAGTACGCTTCTGAACTGGCCTTGCAGAACTGCAAGGACTTGCGTACGATCCTTGCGTGGAATGAGGCTCACGACATCAAGTTCTATCGCCTAAGTAGTGATCTGTTCCCTTGGTCCAGTGAGTACAACTTGCGCGACCTACCTGGCTTCGATGACATCGCTTGGGAGCTTGATCAGGCTGGTGAGTATGCCACACGCAACGGTCACCGCATCACTACGCACCCTGGCCCGTTCAACGTACTGGGCTCCCCGAACCCCGAGACAGTTCGCAAGACTATCAAAGAGTTGGAGACTCACTCAGAGGTGTTCGACCTGATGGGCTTTATCGACGCGACACCATACAACAAGATCAATATTCATGTCGGTGGTACTTACGGTGGTGACTTTGGCAACACCGCAGTTCGTTGGTGCGAGGGCTTCCTCAAGCTGTCGCCAAATTGTCAGAACCGCGTAACGCTGGAGAACGACGACAAGCCAAGCATGTGGAGTACGAAGCACATCTATGACAGAATTCATAAAGCAGTTAGGGTACCAATTGTTTTTGACTATCATCATCACAGGTTCTGTACTGGCGGACAAACTGAGGAGGAAGCGCTAAAGCTGGCAGCCTCGACTTGGCCTGCAGGTATCAAGCCCGTTGTGCATCTATCAGAGTCAAGAGCTGCAGAGTACGACGATCCCAAGATCCGACCACAAGCACACTCAGATTATATTGTGAACCCGATAGACAACTATGGACAAACGCACGATGTTATGCTAGAATGTAAGATGAAGGAGGTTGCCCTCCTCAAGTACAGGGAGATCATTGGACAATGAGGCTTACAGATAACTTTTCAAAACAAGAATTTGACTGCAAGGATGGAACAACAACTCCGCCAGAGTTGATGGAGAGCCTCGAAAGATTGGCAAACAACTTGCAAGTTCTTCGAGAGCACATCGCAAGGCCTATCAGGGTTGTTTCGGGGTATAGAAGCCCAGAGTACAACAAGAGGGTTGGAGGAGTCAAAAAGTCTCAGCATATGTTGGCTACCGCTGCTGACCTTCATGTATCTGGTATGGATACCAAAGAACTAGCTGACACAATCAAGGCCCTGATAAAAGCTGGTAAGATGGACTCCGGTGGTGTGGGCCTATACAAAACCTTTGTTCATTACGATATCAGAGGTCGCAATGCTAGATGGTACGGATCTGGGATGAGACCCTGAGTTAATATTTTAGATTTTTGTAAGGTAACTGTATATTTACTAAAGAAGGAGAATCGCGAAACAATGACAATGAACCTAGAAAAGACAGTAAACATTATAGCAATTGTACTCTTACTTGGCCTCTCGCTTGCCGCGCTCATGGTGATGCAGAAGACAACGGAATCAAATGTGGTAACCACCCAAGCAACTGTCCATCACGCTAATAAAGAGTCACTCGTCGCAAAAGAAGTAAGACTACTATCTTTAGACGTCAAAAGCCTTCAGAAAGATGTCGCAGAGATCAAGAAACGAACTAAGCGGAAAAACAAAGGCTGGAAAAGGCCTCAAGGAAAATAATCCTTTAAATAACTGTCAAGTTCTGTTATAATCCAATTCATGAGATGGATAACAATATTTCTGCTATTGATGGCCTGCGATTCCGTGGGCACGCAAGAAGATTTAGACCAAGACCTTGAATGTTCGGTCACCGATGCGGAAGTCTGCTTCGACGGCTGGCTCTGTTGGGACCCAGGCACATCGCTACACAACAAGCCCTGTACGGAAGAGTGTATGGAAGTCGGTAACACGAATAAGTTTTGTTTTTTAAATTCTTGTGAATAAAGTACTTGACTTTTCGTCAAAAATAGCATATCATATATATACAAGTTGAAACAAACCTTGAGAAAAGGAAACGAAATGATTAAGGCAATCTTGTCAATTCTTATCGCCCTCTCCGTCACTGGATGTTACTACGAGTACGAATGTAATCCACGAGACCACAACTATACTCACACGGAATACGATTGTTGGACAGAGTATTACGAAGTCGAGTACTGTGATCGGTACCACTGCTGGATTGAAGAGCGGGAAGATCATGTCTGCGAAGATATCCATATTTGTCACTATCATGATTAATCGAAAAAAGACTAAACAGTAAAAAAACATTGTGGTACAATAGTTATAGTAATGGCCACAATTTTTGCAATACTGGTCGCCCTCATCAATCCGTTAGGATTAGCCTGGGACCAGAAACAAACAAACCTACCTCAGATAGAAGAGTTCGTATATTGGTACGGCGACATGGAGTGGGGCAAGGCGTCTTATCTTGGGTCCTCCGATATAGCGGATTTAGAAACTGAAATGTTTCTTGAGTTCTCCAGCAATAAGATAGCTCGCGCAACACTCATACTCGGCCCATCTGGACTTAACGAAGCAAACTGTATTGTGAAATACAAAGAGGTGAATAGGCTTCTGGAGAGAAAGTATGGACCTGTCCGTAGTATGGCCTCAACAAGAGATCCCCTACTCGATGACATGATATACTACAGAGAGTGTTACGCGCTTCAGGGAGGCTTGCAGGAGCACGAAGCAACTTGGCACTGGAAAGGCTTTATTATAAAGAGCGTAGTATTCGGAGACGAAGACAACATCTGGATTGAGATAGAGTATACAAAGAAGAAGCTTGTGAAAGACCTAAACGAGCAAGAAATACAGAAAATAATAAAAAGATTGTAAATAATATCCAAACGTGATATTATATAGTATTATGGGAGAAGACTATAAACGAGGGGATACTGTATTCATACGAGACTACCCGTTTGGTTGCCCCACTAATATCGTTGGAAAGATAGTCGGAATCATCAAAGAGAACGAAGTGTATAATGTAAGACTAGATTCAGGCTGGAACGAAGGAAAGATAGTTCCTTTCAAGTACTGGAAATTATTAAAACTCTCAGAAATTGAAGAAAGCCCTTGCAAAGACGAAGAAGATGAGGTATGATAATATTATCAAGACGTCAGAAAGAAGACTAAATGAATATTCTTGACGACGTTAAAAAGTTTTATATTCATAGCCTTGAGGGCGAAATATTGTTGGTCGAGGTAGGTCAGTTCAATGGAGGGATCTCTTTGTCAGTTGGTGACAGGAGGTTAGACTTGGAGCCAGATTCAGCATTCGATTTAGCGGACGCATTAATGCAAATAGCAAGTGACATGGATTCATATTATGACAATGATTAGAGTGGGGAAAGGATATTCTTGGGAACTAGAGACGGCAACTCAACATTTGCGGGGATTTACTGTGGACAATTTAGATACAAAGAAGTTCGAGAGTGCAACTACAGATTTCGAGAGAATCTTCATCACCCTAAGGGAGGCGTTCAAAGCGAATGAATCGAGATGCCTGGACAACGAAACTGACAGGTTGGCTGTTTGCCAGGCTGTGGCGGAAGAGATTAGGAAAAATAGAAAAACCATATTCAAAGAACAAACCCAAAACAAGAAACACTGAGGATTATTTACATCCAGAGGCATGGTGACTTATGACTAGAGGTGAAGCGCTTCAAATCAAGCAGGACTACGATTTGTTCGGTGTAAACGTCAATAGTTTTATTAGCGTCTATTTAAAGACAGATGCTACCACAGGTAAGCATATGGTTTACTTCCTTGAGCTTGAAGAGTGGGCTGAATTCGACGATGACTTCGTCGAGCGGGTTGAACCCGACCACATTCCAGCGATACACAAGGAGTTTATAGGGCGAGTGATCCCTTTGAAGATTACTTGTTTGACACCTTAGGACGGAGGGTTATTAAATGGCTAAGTCTATAGTTTCTATATCGTTCTTATATGCGAACGAGAGGGTGAGAATTGGCGCTGACAAAGACGGGCTGTTTCCTATCCCAAGAGTGAGTACCGCAGCTCAAAGGCTTAGGCCGTCGATGCACCCTCATACTGCCAAAGAGTTTGTAGAACACGAGAAGGTGAAATTTTCAGACCCGGTCCTGACACTCAGCGATGGATCGAAACTGAGGGTCTATTTGGGCGGCGACCCTACTGGAATGATCGTCCTCGCTGCTAGTGCGATTGATAATCATGACACTGCTCACAAACCAAAGCCCGTAAAGAAGATAAAGAAGATAAAGAAACCAGAAGGAGCATCCAAGCTCAGTAAGTTTATCAAGGAATACAAGGACAATCACAATGATTATGACTTGGGTTTCGATATGCTTGACTACCCTGATTTCGACGATTACGACAAGGATTAAGATTGAAATATATAATGTTGTTAGCCTGCGCACTGTTACAAGGTTGTCCAGTTGAGAGAGGCAACCCGAGCTGCAGAGAAACAGTGGAGTGTAGCGTTGACGAGGAGCGCTATTGTGAGCCTAACGCAAGCGGCGGCGAAGATTGTTATCACAACTACACAGAGTACTGCATAGAGAAAACATCCTGCCAAGAAGAAAGCTCTTGACATTCACCCGGATTTGTTATAAGATATAAAAAATGAACGAATCCGGAGATATCCAATGCTTAAGCGAATCACAAGTTTGTTAGAAGATGAAAATCTAATGGCTAGCGAGTGGGAAAAGAGCTTTCTAAAGAGCACTCTCTCACAGGTCTCCCAATACGAAAGAGAATTGAGCTTCAACCAGGTGTCTGTCCTCGAAAGAATAGAAGAGCAGAACACACCAGAAATCCGCCAAGAAAACGAAGAGTTCCGAAAGCTGTGGGAATCAGATGCCCAGCTTCGAGAGCGTACAATTGTGGTGTGTAGGTATTATGAGTTTACGGAATACTACCGACCCCTTACTTTCAAGATACTGGAGACAGACTATGCCCCGACAAAGAGGGAGTACAACAAGTTGTGTAAGAACAAGTATGCTTTAAGGGTTCTAGAGGAACACTACAAAGAGCCTCGGTTCAAAGTTAACAATCTAGTTCAGATTCGCGCCGCGAACACAATCAATAAGAACTTGCGCAGCGCCAACGGTGGCTGGACTCGCCTCAACGACGCTTACGCTCTAGTGATAGAGGTGAACGCACTCCCCATTAGACGCTCAGCTAAGGGTGCGAAAATCTACAAAATCCTACCAGTTGGTGGAAATCGAACGTATTATGTACACGAATCAGACTTAAAGAAGCCACGCAAGCAATGAACTACACTCTAGAGCCTGGCGATTTAATCCGTCGTACGGGGCAGCAAGCTATAGGAATTCTAATAAAGAGAGTCGTGGCCCCAAACGGTCATGCCTCTTGGCATTATGTCTTGAGGTCTCCAAATCTTGGAAGCTGGAAGACACAGATAGGAACTTACTGTATAGACGAAAGCACCGTCTACAGATACCTAGATGAGGGCAAGATTGAGATTCGTTGCGGGAGCTTGAAAGACAGAATAGTTAGAGAGTAACGAGCGTCTTACTTTTTTGTGACAAGTGTCATTTTCTCCTTTACTTCTAATTTAAAAGAGTATATACTGTGACTCACAAAGAAAGGAGATTAGTCAAATGAAGAACACAGAAGTTCACCTGCAACCCAGAGATGAGGTTAGTCGCACAATCAGCCCGACAGACATGCTAATGACAACAGCGTGCTATGATGTATATCGAACGATGACCCTACCTCAACGCGCACTCGTCCGCGTTAAGCAGCTTTTTCGCCCACGCGATAACTTTATCGATCACGTCTAAAAAAATACTTGACATTTCAAAAAGCACCTGCTAATATTAAATCAAGATAAACAAGAGAGAGAAAACAATGCCATCGCTAGAAGTTGGAGACCTGAAGTGAAGCACGGTGATTTAGTTCGCCCTCTCTTGACTTGCGCCGGCCAACCTGGCCATCGGCGGTGTAACGCCAGCTTGGTCATAGGTGGTCGCAGCGCGTATCAGGACACTGAAGACGAGACGTCTCTTATCAAGATATTTTGCAACTGCGGTACATCTGTATGGGTACCGGAAGATACTTTGGAGTTAATCTGTGAAAGTCGGTGATTTAGTTTCATACACGGGGAGTTGGAACCATCCAGCCGTCGTCCTTTGGATAGACCTACAGGCTAGTATGATGAGGGTTCTGCACGATGGACAGGTCAAGTGGTTTGTGACCCATGGATGTGAGGTTGTCAGTGAAAGTCGGTGACTTGGTGAGACACAAGTTACATAAGGTCGTTCACACTCCTTATTGGAACAGGGCTTACCTTGTGAGATGGACCGATGACGTTGCATTTCAGGTTTGGGACGACCATCGTTTTTTTCCATTGAGTGATTATGAGGTAGTAAGTGAAAGTCGGTGACTTAGTTATGTTATCTAGCTATGGCCGCGACCTGTCCCGTACAGGTTGGATTCGCCCAAATGACATAGGAATTGTTATGAAAGTTCATAGCCATTTTCAGACGGAGTATTTCGAGGTCCAGTGGGCCAAGAGTCACTTTGGATGGAAACGCAGCGGTTGGATAAACTGGGGACATGAGAAGAAGCTGTACAGAAAAGACCTAAAGAAGGTGCACTATGAAAGTAGGTGATTTGGTGCAGCTCTCCGCATATGGAAAGAAGCTCAAGAACTATTATTCAGGTCGCGACAACGATCTCGCCCTGGTTTTAAAGGTTAGGTGGGATTCTATGTTTACGATCAGGTGGTGTTCAGATGGTAAGAGGGCAGTCAACGTGGACAGGAGAGATATCGTGTATGCGAAAAAAGCCACAAGAGGGTGACCTCGTCTATATCGACTGTCCTGGCTCTCCGACGCATCTCTGCGTCGGTATGGTCTTGGAAGTAATAGACTGGTCCTGGACAGAAGCACCAGCAAACACAGAGCCCAAAGACTACGAAACGCAGAATGAGACAGACTACAGGGTTTTATTGTCAGCCCCGCCTGAAACCCATCCCGCGCAGATTATGATGAGAGACAAGTGGGTCAAGCGTTTATTGGGAAAAGATAAAAAAGTACTTGACTTTCCCGCAAAAAATGATATTATATAAAAGATGAGACAGAAATTCGACATTGGAGACTTGATCGAGGTTTCGTACCCTACCGATGCTGCTAAGCGGGGTATTGTACTTGAAACCAGAATCATAAACAATCGTGCTTTGGACATCCGGTCCCATTGGCACGTTGACGAATACAAATGTAAGGTCAAGTTTATCGGAGAAGAGACCGCTCCACCAGCTTGGGTCCGAGCAAAGTGGCTCAAGCACGTATCTAAAATCAGAGACTAGGGGATACTCAAGATGATGAGGACTCATTACTGTGGATATTGTGGCAAGCCAGACCACAATCGTCGTACATGCCCTGATCGCGTAGAAGCGGAGGCCAGGTATTTGGAAAAGTATCCAGAGAGCGAAGCAGCAAAGTCTATCTTGCATCGCCGAGCCTCACAAAAGCGCAAGTTATCGCAGCGATCTTGCTCTTACTGTCATATAGTGGGCCACAATCGCCGTGGATGCACCACCCTGAAGGCCGATAGAATCGCGGTTCAAAAGAGGTTCACCGAGTATCGACAAGAGTTCGCGGATATTACCAAGAGATGCGGATTCGGAATCGGCGCTCTTATCAAGATACCGGTATCGGACACCTGGGCGTGCGATTCGTATTACATTGGAATGATAACTAAGGTGAAGTGGGGAGTTGTCAGTCACAAATACGGATCAACTTCTCTTCGCTTTAACCAGACGACCCACAACGAAAATATCATTGCAGAGATGCGATTGATTAAGGTCATCGATGGCGAATATCAGCACCATCGCAATGGTTGGAAGCCTAATACTCCCGGCGATACCATCGGGGTTCACCTGTCGAGATTCGCGGGAGCCTTACCTGCAGCGTTCCCAGCATACATGGAGGAGCTGAACCGTAAAGCCCAACTAAACCCAGAGCGCCGCACCCGTTGGACCGCCGAGATACTATCGCCAGCTGCTTGGGTCAACGTCCCAAGCAGTTATTACGCGGAAGAACTCACAGACGATGTTATGCGCTCGTATCGCTTCTCAATCAAGCACTCAGCCCGCTCATGGGAGAAGGCCAGAGTACTCAAGCATAGTGAACTTTGGAATGGTGTATATGAAAAATCAGAAAAGGAGAAGACAAATTGAATAAACAAGACCCGTTTGACCTACCAGAAGAAACAAAGAGGAAGCTTAGAAAAAAGACAAATAAAGTCTTGACAAAGCAAAAGGTTCTTGATATTATCGACCTAGAGATGAAGATATTCCAGTTGAATCCTGATGTCAAGAGAATTCTTGAGAGTATAAGATTCAAGGTAGGGAAGATTGAGGATGAATAAGCTCTTGACAAAGAGAGAGGTCTTTGCTATCCTTAACGAAGAAGTTGAAAAAGTGCGGACCTTGCCAATTCCGACTTGGGGTTTTCATCAGAGTAAGATTATCCAAGTCTTGAAAGACGTGAGACGAAAGATAGAGAACCTAGAGGAGAAGTGAGTAGATGAGTCGCCTTCGAGACAACCTTCATAAGATGACCCGAACCGAGTGGAACAACCTCGCTAAGAATGTGTATTGTGATGACGATATTCAGGTTTGGCTTGCTAAGCACTCTCACACTCAGGCCCGCTATTACTTAGCAGCAAACGGAAGGCTGTGTAAGGAAGCGACAGACATCCTCTTACAGGGACGCTCTAAGATAATCAAAGGCCTATTGGTTGGGTCTGGCAATATTCAGGATGAGGACACCATTCGTGACGTTTATTCACAATTACGCACCAAGGTTGACGAGTGGAGGATATCAAACTTTTTTGTTCGTAACTATTGGTATAGGGACAATCCAAGCTCAACGCCACCGGATGTCTTAGAGCAGATACATGAAGACTTCCTAATCAGGGACGATAACAACGTGCGTCGATACTATCGAAAGAACCTTCAGAGAAACCTAGCATTGCATCCAAATTGTTCTATAAAGCTAGCAATTCAGCTAAGCCAGAACGAGAACGCGGATGTAAAGAAGGCGGGCTTTGATGCTCTTGTTCGCCTAAATGCTGAAAACAATTAAGCTTTTCATTTTATTTAAAAAACCTCTTGACTTTTCATCAGATAATTGAGATACTATAAACACGTTGGAAGAGCACCCTAACTGCTAATTACTTTAGGAGACAAATCATGGCAGTTGACTTTAAGACATTTTCGGAAATCGTTGGATACATAACAGCGGTTCGCAAGCCCGTCCTCCTTAGGGGTCGGCATGGCATTGGCAAATCTACTGGCGTTTATCAGTACGCCGCCAAGTTAGGCATGCCGGTCGTTGAACGACGGGCGTCTCAGATGACTGAGGGTGACCTTGTTGGTCTTCCTAGTGTCAGTGGGAACTCTACTAGCTTCAATCCACCTGACTGGTTCAAGGAAGCTTGTGATAATCCCGTGGTCCTCTTTCTGGATGAGGTAGACCGTGCGACCCTTGAGGTTCGACAGGGTATCTTTGAGCTTACCGACAGCCGCAAGTTAAACGGCCATCATCTGCACAAGGATACTCTTGTGTTCGCTGCAGTCAATGGTGGAGAGTCTGGAGACCAATATCAAGTTGGTGAGATGGACCCCGCTGAGCTGGACCGCTGGACGGTGTTCGACCTTGAGCCTTCCGTTGAGGATTGGTTGACGTGGGCTAGCGACAACAGTATTGATGGTGCTCTTTGGGATTTCATCAACCATAACCGCCAGCACCTTGAGCACTCGGATGACTTCGAGCCCAACAAGGTCTATCCTTCGCGCCGCTCTTGGGAGCGCCTGAACGATTGCTTGACAAAGGCCGAGCTTTTGACGGAAGCGTCAACGACGTTGTTCAATCTTACTGCGGCGTTCGTCGGCTTTGAGGCTGCTGTTGCTTTCAACGATTTCATTGCCAACTACGACCGACAGGTATCTGTTGAGGACATCTTGATTAGGGGTGACTTCACCAAGGTCGCAGACTTTGGTATTAACGAGCACACTGCGATGGTAGATAAGTTCGAGGCTGTCGAATCATTCAAAGAAGAGTTACCGCAAGCTCAGATTGATAATCTGGCTCGATACTTTATTATGCTACCCTCTGAGGTCGCAATGAAGCTGTGGTCGGTCTTGGGTGCAGGTGCTCTAAACAACACGGTGAACCTGCATCAAGCCGAGATTGATGACAAATCAGTCAGCAGCTACCTAGTTGAGATTCTTTCTGGAGAAAGTCAAGAAAAGTCTTGACATCTCCGCGACCTTAGGGTATAGTTATAACACAATAAAGAACAATGGGAGGGTTTCATGACTACAGAAGCTCAGCCAAGTGAATTTGATCTCAACATGCACACCGCTCGTCTCCTTATGGATGAACCGTTCTTCGCAGCGGTCTCTCGCCGGATTGACAAGCGAGCAAGTTACGCGATCCCCACTGCCGGGGTGCTTGTTAACCCAAATTCTGCGCAGTTCGAGATGTTATACAACCCAGCCTTCTTTGCGGGCCTGACTGATGAAGAGCGCCGCGATGTTCTCAAGCATGAGTTCTATCACATCGTCTTTCTTCACGTCACAGACCGCATGCCCGAAGGTGTCAATCGTAAGTTGTGGAATGTTGCGACGGACTTGTCGATAAACTCTCATCTTTATAATCTACCAAAAGGCGGATGCATTCCAGGCGTGGAGCCATTTGAAGACCTTCCGAGGGGCAAGTCTGCAGAGTGGTACATGGCTAATATGCCAGACTTTGGACAGAATGACAAAAGCCCACAGGGCGGCGCTAAGAGCCCCGGAGATTGCGAAGGTGAAGGAGGGTCTGGACAAGGCCCCAAGGACCCGTCAGAAGGCGATTCTGGGCCTCCTGGAGGCATTCCTGACACCCTAGATGATCACGAAGGGTGGGGCAACTGCGCGCAGGATGTTAAAGACATGGCGAAAGAGAGACTGAAGGACATCATTCGGAAGTCTGCCGAAGAGGCATCGAAGACCTCTGGTTGGGGAACTGTACCACAAAAGTGCAGAGAGAAAATCATGAAGGTTCTAAAGACAAAGGTAGACTGGAAAAAGGTCCTGCGCTATTTTGTAAAGACATCTCAGCGCGCTGACAAGCAGTCGAGCATGAAGAGAATCAATCGACGCTATCCGTATGTGCATGCAGGTCGTAAGACTAACCGCGTGGCTAAGATTGCGATTAGTATTGACCAGTCGGGGTCTGTAGACAATGACATGCTCTCTAAGTTCTTCGCTGAGCTGACAAAGTTGGCAGATATCGCAGAGTTCACCGTGATCCCGTTCGACACTAGAGTCGATGAGTCTCTCGTCTACGCTTGGAAGAAGGGCGAATCAAAGAAGTGGGAACGTGTTATGTGTGGTGGGACGTGTTTCGATGCTCCTACCAGATATGTCAATGACCGTAAGTTTGACGGACACATCATCTTAACTGATATGTGTGCGCCCAAACCAAAGAAAAGCAAGTGTCAGCGCATGTGGATGACTACAGAGAGATACGCCAATAACCACTTTACGACTAAAGAGAAAGTTATTGTAATAGATTGAGTAGTGGGCTATAAGCAGTATAAATTATCGGCGCGATTGTCTATAACCGCGTCCTCAAACTCGCTCAGCAAACCCCGTGTAACCATATGTGATGTATGCAATAGGGTTGTAAGAAGCTGAATCGCGATGAAGGGAAATAAAGTTAGAATAGGCTGGCGTTTCTGCAGAGTGAAGCGAGAAGGTGACTCTGTGCTTATAGTCCGCTACATTTTTTTAGGAGAAACACATGCCACCTGAGGTATTGACAGAGATATTGACTACAGACGCTATCAGTAAGATACTTTTGGCTATATTGATGTGGTTTGTCCTCATGATGATGTTTAAGTCAGGAAATTAAAATGGCTAATTGGGCACTACTTAATGAGTGAGACTACAAAAAGGCGATTTAGTGGCGTGCTACCTCATCAACTCTGATTTGGAAGCTGAAGCTCTCATGCAATACGGTATAGTTGTGGACGTGAATCAAACATTAAAAGATGTGTTAGTGCTTGATAATTATGGAGATTTCCGTTGGTGGACCGAGAATCGTTGGAGAATCTTAAAAAAAGCGAAAGAAAACGCTTGACATTCCAGAAAACATTTGATATTATATAATCACAGTCAAGGAACAGTGAGGAACAGATGAGGGCTCGCAAGGTAGTGAAAGAGGTCGCCATCCGCGCTGTGACGTATGGTATAGGCGTGGCAATCATTGCTTCGATTCCATTTTGGGGACTCTTGACAAGGAAGGAAAGATGATGAAGCGTGGAAGTTTGGTGAAAATGATCTATGCTGATGGCTCTTGTCATCCCCGCGATGGCATCGTCGGAATCGTCACAGAGGTCCACGAATTGGATAGACATGTAAAGGTCCTTTGGCCTAACAGCTACGGAGCCTTTTGGACGACAAGACAAGCCCTGGAGGTACTAAGTGAAGCCCGGTGATTTAATTAAGCTATCTAGAGGTCCTGTCGATTACTTTGGCCTGACTTCTGAATCAGCGATGTTGGTTGAGAAGTTGCCTCGTAGCGATGCATACAAATATGACTGGCTTGTATTCGTCGATGGCCGCTGCATCAAGTTGGGCAGACAGATTGAAAGCTCACTGGAGGTCATCAGTGAAGGCCGGTGATTTAGTAAGATACAGACACTATCACAACAATCTCCAGACTCTTAGGGGTGTTGTGATTCGCTTGGATAGAACGAACGAGCGCGCGAAGATTCTGTGGAATCGTCCAGAGTGTAATGATGAAGTGTTCGATTGGGTTGAAGATCTGGAGATTATTGATGCAACGCGGTGATTTAGTTAAATGGAATGAAGAGCAGACAGGTTGGCACTTGGCGAATTCCTTTGAAGTCGATAATCGCCAACACGGTGTTGTTATCTCGGCGAGCGAGAAATATGTTTTCGTTCACTGGCAGAACGGCGACAGACGCGCCGAAGAAGAGATGTGGTTAGATTTAATATGCCCTGGTAGCTCAGCTGGATAGAGCATCGGCCTTCTAAGCCGGCGGTCACAGGTTCGAATCCTGTCCAGGGTGCGCCACCTTAGCTCAGTTGGTAGAGCAGCTGATTTGTAATCAGCAGGTCAACGGTTCGAGTCCGTTAGGTGGCTTAACACTTTTTTGAAAAAAGTACTTGACATTCAGATAAATGTTTGAGATACTAAGAGAGTAGAAAAAAGAAAGGAAATGAACAATGGTTAGTTTTTTACAGACAGTCGGCGCTCTCGCTTTGGGCGTCTGGTTAGGACAGTGTCTCACCGATTGGTGGCGTAAGCAGTAAGGAGCGGTTAAGATGACAGAGAATATTCGTTCAAACGTGTATAAGCACGGAACTAAGATTTTGCGAGCCATCGCAGAGCATTATGAGTCAGGAGGGATTGAAACGCAAGAATCAAACCATCATCTGATGCAATTATTCGCTCTCGTTATTGAGGGCAAGGTCTCAGGTAACGTCTGCGAGGATACTGGACATGTCAAGTGGGGCCTGTCGGCATCTTATGAAAAAGAGCTTCAGGACATTGAAGACGCTAGAATGGACGCATATGATGGACGCAATATCACGAAGGGGCCATGGCTATGACGAATGACTTTAAAGCTGTATGTGTCGAGTGCTGGGAAAATTACAACCCAGAGAGAAAAGCGATAGGGTATAAAACCTGCTTAGCTTGTGGCTCAGCCAACGCAAAGAAAGAAGTGCAGAGAAAAGCTAAGTGCATCGCGCCGGCATATAATAAGGGCGCTTATCAGTACGTCAGCACTCGCAAGGCCGCGCTCGGTGTCGGAAGATAGAAGAGTTTTCTGTCGGCGACTTGGTCTGTTACAGATACAGGCCTGACCATGTCGGCATTATCATCGAAAGATGGGAACTGGCAATCAGTCACATGTGGATTGTCCTCTGGCGCGATGGCAGACAGACAGAAGAGTTTGGGCAAGAAATACAGAAAATTGAAAAAAAGACTTGACTTTGAGAAAAAAGTCTGATATTATATAATCACAATCGAGAAAGGAGACAAACTCAGAGTTCTGGTAGAGGCGCGGAGCACTGGCGCAACTGGTAGCGCATCGGACTTTTAATCCGCTGGTTCCGAGTTCGAGTCTCGGGTGCTCCACAAAAAAGATTCTTGAACCGCTCAGTGTGTCGCCGGTTCTTTAATAAATAGCAAGACACGGGAAGCGTTTCGCCCTCTGGGCCTACAGGTGACGCACTCTACAGCTTGGCGGGAAGTTGTGGACATTTTTATATAAATGAGATAGGATAAAAATATGTTTGAGAATTACGGACGCGGAGACCTGGCACAGTACTTAGAGTCAAAGGGATACTATGTCGCGGCGGACGAAGACCTCCAGGCTCTTCGCATTGCATCGGAACTAGACGCACAAGCCCGCGCCTTCGCTAAGTCAGCGCTTGTTCGAGAGGTCACAGTCAACGCTCAACGAATTATGAGAGAGACAATCAACAATCCATCCTTTGAAAATGTACGTCAAGCTCTCTATAGCGACGGTGCCGTTTTGGATGGCCACACTCGCAGCGTTGCAACCACTTCAATTTAAAGCGAAGCGGCTTCAGCAACTAACCCACCAGAATCATTCAGCTTTTACGATTTACAGAAAAAAGACTTGACTTGTAGAAAATTGTTTGTTAAGATATAATCACAATCAACAAGAAAGGGTCATCAAATGACACCGGAACAGAGATACACAGAACTTTACGAGGAAATGGCGACACTTTGCGAGACCGCTGGTTGGGGTGACCCATTCAGCTATGCGCGCTCCAAGGAGATTATGACAGCTATCAAGTTGGGTCATACCGTCCATAAGACGTTCAGTGGTGCCGATGCGATTAACGAGAACGGAGAAGAGGTAGAGTACAAGTCGACCATCGGCAAGAAGGTAAAAGGCTCTTATACGGGTATCATGCAGCAGCCCACATGGGAGGAGCAAGAACAATACCTTCGAGAGGATAAAATTTTAAAGTATCCAGAGCACTACTACTCGCGATATGAGTCGGGCAAGGTCGCGGAGGTCTGGAAACTCAGCGGTCAACAGGTTTTCGATATCCTTTTACCTAAGATTAAGAAAAGCTTCGCGACCCGTGCCGGTAAGGCCGACACGCGCATATCAGCAACGGTAAGTAACCGAGAGATCAGGACCCACGGCACGAGAGTCCTCTAACCTACCAGAATCATTGATCTTTTACGATTTATTGAAAAAAGTGAAAAAAACCTTTGACATTTGCGATAACCTTTGATAGTATATAATCACAATCAAGGAACGGAACACGAAAGGTTCTAAAATGATACACGCTAATGATTACGATACCCCGTTCGAGCCAGGAACCCTGATTTATCACAATGGTGTCTACGCGGACCATATCGGCTTCCTTGTCCTCGACAATGTCGAGGGCGGAACCATGAAGGTCTATGACACTGTCGAGAAAGTTGAGGTTTGGGCCGTTCGCTCAGAGTGTTACTTTGTCGATGCTATACAATATCGCTCTCTCAGGAAGCGCATCGCGAAAGAGGGCGAGACCATAAGTGTGCGATATCATTGATCTTTTACGATTTATCAAAAAAAGTTAAAAAAGCTCTTGACTTTCATCGCTTCACTTGATAGTATATAAGCACAGTCAAGGAACGGAACACGAAAGGTTCTAAATATGTATGAACACTACAAAGACAAGTGGTTAATCAGTGAACTCGTTGAGACCATCGGCGAGTTCTGTCTGGAACATGGGGTCACGAAAGAGGAAGCAACTCGCCTTATCACCCGGCTCTCTGGCAAGTCTCCAGAGTGGATGTCAGTCGCGGAGACGTCATATCATAATCATCGCGACTTTCTTGGCCGAGAGGACTAAGTAGCCGATATCAAAGAGGTTTTACTTTTTATTGAAAAAAGTTAAAAAAGCTCTTGACTTTCTCCAATTTGTTTGATAGTATATAATCACAATCAAGAACGGTTCAAGAAAGGACCAAACAATATGAACAAGGTTATCACTCGCGAAGTTGCGGAATCTTGGCACCACTCAGAGCCCGCGTGCAATAATGGCGCGCAGTTTTGGACGGATGGACAGAGCATCTATTCCTATAAGCTCCCTATCGGCTACACCACGCCAGCCGGTGACAAGGTCGCGCTTGATTATACGTCGGGAGGCTCGCAGGGGTTCAAGTCTATGACCACGTCAAAGCACGTCGGTTATGTCAAGTCGTTCGCCTCGACAATCGAGTAATTCACAGCGCCATCGCGCGCGTTTTTTTCACGAGAATTTTTTCTTGACCTAGCGGTCAAGAGGTGCTATAATATAGTATATCAACAATCGAGGAGGGCAGAAAATGCCACGTATTATCAAAGTAGATTGGGACACGTCATCAGATGATGACTGGAATCCCCTACCCGGCGACGTCGGATTACCAGAATTGGTTACGCTACCAGATAGCATTGAAGAAGAGGACATTGGCGATTGGCTTTCGGATAAGTGGGGATACTGTCACTTTGGGTGGTCCTATCTCGAAGACTTTGAGAACGAGGGCATGTAATATGCCTATTCGTCTGTCCACAGTGGCCTCTGCGCGGCGCTTAGCTAATCAATGGGTCGACCTGTCGAAACCTAAGCGCCGCCCTTTGCTTGATGAGTTGGATGTCACGTTAAGAATCGCAGTAATAGAGCACATGGCCCGTATCCGATTAAAGCGCAGAGCGCGGAAGATAAAAGAATAAAAAGTTCACTTTTCTTTTAAAATCGCTTGACTTTGCTTAGGTCCTTTGATATACTGTATATAGAAAGTCAAAGAACGAGAGAGGTTAAAGATGAGCAGTTTCAAGGTCGGTGATTTTGTAGGTGTTAAACAAGAGCGTTTAATGCAAGGCGATGAGCCGTCTTTCGGTGTCATCATTGCGGACGGTGCGAACCTTAAGTATTACACTCCAGAAGAGTGTGCAAAGCTTGGATACGAATACCCGCGAGTTGGGTGGTGGTCTGTACTTTGGAGCCGGGGAATTGATGCCGGCTCAGTCTCAGATGCTTCAGAGGGATATATCGAGAAAGTGAACTATTTTAAAGAAAGTTCTTGACTTTCACGAAGCCCTTTGATATAATGCATATAGAAAGTGAGGGAAGCAATAAGGCCTCTCTCGCTCCTCTGGATTGAAGCAAGGACATCAGAATGAATAAGTTTGATTATATCTATGTACTACAGGGTAACTATGGATACGGTCACGGTTGGGAGGACCTCACCGCGACATGCGATAAGAGCTTTAAGTCATGGAAAGAAATAAAGGCGGACATTCGATGCTATCGCGAGAATGAAGGCGGAACCTATCGCATCATTGAGCGCCGTGAGCTTAACCCTAACTTTAAGGGCAACGGATAACATGATTACTACGCAATACCAAACACCATCATCGCACAAGATAACACGCGAGTGCAAGCGACCATTCGCTAGTTCTCCGGACCCTTGCCGCTGCCGTCCCTGTACCAACAAGCGCCAAAGTAATCGCGCTCTAATCTTTCCCGAATGGTACAGGAATAACTAAGCTATCCCTAATCGATTGAGCCCGGAGAGTTAAAAGAATAAAAGTACTAAAAGTAAAAGAAAGTACTTGACTTCTCAGTAACCCTTTGCTATAATGTCTATAGAGAGTGAGAGAGAAACTAAAAACCTTTGAAAGGGTTATAACAATGTTCGTACAGTCCAAAGAGACAACTAATGCCAAGCACGTTAACGGTCTAGCTATTAAGCAGAGGAGAGGACATTCAGAGACGTTGGTTCAATGGTCTAATGGCGATTGTCGTTGGGTCACTACTAACGAGCTAGCTGGTACTATCCGTTTAATGGGTGATGATAATCAAGAGGATATGTTTAACGAGTAGCTTAAGGGCGTCATTAAGTTGGCGCTGTTATAATCCTAACGGTC
>UEXM01000173.1_pt1 | contig 71359 bp, 74 predicted proteins | sample 1796661 | NCBI WGS metagenome assembly UEXM01 (sample SAMEA4772469, study PRJEB27181) | metagenome | reverse complement strand
CTTCACTGACATGCCCCCGGCCATCGATAAAAGCGGGGGACAGTAGCTGGTTCTGTGGCCTGACGGCCACTCGGAGGTGGGTCAAAATTAATGGCCAGTAGTGGGTCATTTTAATTGGCCACTAACAGCTCTCTCTGATCAGCTTTTTCAGAAACAGCTGTTCACCGCCCTTGCACCTGAGCTCTGCACCCAGCCCGCCAAAATTCAGCGTGGGGGATTTGGTTATTGTTTGTTGTTCACCACGGCTACGCGCCAGGTTATTCCGCTTGAGCTGGTTACCTTTCAGTGCGTCATCAAGCGACACATGAAAGGGTGGGTTGCATACGCTGACGTCAAAGAACTCCCCGGGTTGAATGATCCCCTCAAAGATGTGGTTTTTATCGGGCTGCGTGCGCAGCATGAAGCGGTCTTTGAGGGCGGGGTTGCGGGCGATGATCCTGGCGACGTTCTCAAGCGATTGGGTGTTGATGTCGCTGCCAACGCACTGCCAGCCGTAAATCTGGCAGGCCAGCAGCGGGTAGATCCCATTAGCGCCTGTGCCTATGTCGAGCAACTTGATGTTGGGCTGTTCAGGCCCGGGCTCGACTCCCAGCAAGTCCGCCATGTAATGAATATAGTCGGCTCTGCCCGGGATCGGCGGGCAAAGCGCACCCTCGGGAATGTTCCAGTCGGCAATGCGGTAATACCGCTTCAATAACCCAGCGTTGAGGGTTTTTACCGCCACCGGGTCGGCGAAATCGATGGAAAGGTCGCCATGGGCGTTCGGTTTCACATGGGGGGCGAGTGCGGGATGGCTTTTTATGAGCGCCGGGAAGTCGTAGCCCTGGTTGTGCAGATTCCTCGGATGCAGGCCTTTGCGAGCAGGTTTGGCTCGGCTGTGTTTGCTTCGATGTAGGGTGCTCACAGTAACAGGCCTTGGGGTTGGAGTTCATCGTTTGAGCGGTTCACTGTGCTGAAGTACGATCATTTTCAATAGCGTTAAGCCTGACCGTAAAGCCACAAGCAGCAGCATACTTATTGAGAGTTCCCCAGCTCGGATTGCTTTTGCCTCGCTCAAGCCTGGAAATGTTGCTTTTGTTTGTTCCGAGTTTCTTTGCGAGATCTTCCTGCGTAAGGCCTGCTTTCGTCCTCATGGTGAGCAGTTGATCAATCAGGCTGGATTCTTCCTTAAGAGCGTTGTGTTCTTTGCGAACCTCTTGATGTTCAAATGCTTCGTTCTTGAATTTTTTAAACTTCATAGTTTTTTGACCTCCTTCAAACGCTCTCTGGCGAGCTCCAGGCCTTTCTTTTGTATTTTCTGACCCTTCGTCACAAACACATACCAATTGCCCGGTCCATGGGGTCTCCTTTTACTTTTTTGTTATCATATACGACAACATAAGTGCTTGGGAAGTACGCAGGCTAACTGGAGGATCACCCTGGATGGGTCTAGTCTAACCTTGTGCCACGAGCCCGAACGCTCTCTGATACACTCAAAAAGTAAACGACCGAGGCGAGCAACTATGGCCCCTGACGTAATCACACGTCCCTATATCGAGAAGCTCAGCGAGTTGCTGGCCAGGTCTCCACACCGCCGGCTAGCTATGCTGATTTGTAGGAAGGTTTTGCCGCTTTTCTTTTTATTGGTTTTTTCTATGTCATCTGCGTCTGCAGAGGTTTTTAAATGGGTCGACGAAGCAGGCAATGTTCATTTCGGAGACCGGATTCCGGAGCAACATAAGCAGGCAGGAGAATCCGTTGAACTCTCCGTTCGCACCCCTTCCGTTGAGGAGCAAAGCCAGGCTGAATCCCGGGCCGAGTCGGTGCGGCGCGCAGTGGATGACTTGGGTGATCAGCGGCGGGAACAAGAGCGTCTGGAAGAGTCTGAACAAGGATCTGCGCAACAGAAAGCCTCTACACTGCCGGAGAAAGTGAAGCCGGGTCAGGGACGTCTCACCCGTGAACAGCGCATGGCGAATTATGAAGCTGAGATGAAGCGGTATCGGGAAAGTCTGGAGTGTTTCGGCAAGTATCAGATAAAGGGCGGTGGTACCCGTGGATATGCCTTTGAGGAATGCGAGTCGGTGAAGAAGCCGCGCCATCCCGATGTGCGATAGATATGAGCCTCCATTGAGGGCGAAGCTCCGTGCAGTTGGTCACTTAGGCGGTGATAAAGGCCTCTTCCTCAGTATCGCAAGGCGAGACAGGCGTACTAGCCCTTTCTCTAGGTTTTCACACAGACAAACAGGGCATTGCCGGACTGCCCGTCCCAGGGCTCTATTTTGCCGTAGTCATGCTCGAGGACATGAACCTCAAAAAAGGGTTCCAGCAGCTGTTTAAGCTGTTCGAAGCTCACTGCCACCATGGGATGCTCGTCATTCCAGGTCTCGCTGCCATTCTGCGTGGTTTTTGTGATGCACAGCTTGAGTGATTGGTGCTCGCCATAGCCGCTGTAGTGCCAGCCCGAGCTGAATCTGAAGTTACCGTCCTGATGCTCTGCGGTATGGGTGACGAACAGGTCGTTGCTGATCTTGTTTTTGTCTACCGCATTGAAGCAGAAAATACCCTTGGCCTGCAGGGCATTGTGGACGCTGGTGATGCAGGATTTCAGGCGGTTGATATCACTGCTGTAGTGAATGGAATACAGAAAGCAGGTGATCAGATCGAAACGCTGGTCAAAGGCAAAACAGCCCATGTCACCCAGAGTGAACTCGGCTTCCGGGCAGCGTACTTTCGCTTTATCCAGCATAGGTTGGTTGATGTCCAGGCCCTTGCTTTGGAGGCCAAAGTCGAGAAAATGCCGAATGTGGGGGCCGGTTCCACAAGCCAGGTCCAGGTGCCTGTGACCGCCGTTTCCGAGCAGCTGGTTAAGCCGGCTCACGCCGTTGCTTTGTTCCGGGTAGTCGATGTCGGCACACATCAGATCGTAGTAACCGGAGAGGTCGGTGTAGAGCTTGTTGGACGGTTGCATTGCGGCTCACTGGGCGGGCGGAATAGGCGGCTGGCCGGCAGTATACTCCAAAGCTCTACAAACCGCGGCACGACCATCGGCCCGACACTCACTACCGGCATCTCCGGGATGCGGCATGCAAGGTACGGGTACATTATTGAGAGGTTCGGAGATTTAGCCGCTTCATGTGCTCTGGTTGTTGCTGATTGATGAGCTGCGCGTTGGTCTTTGAACCGATAAAGTGCATTATGCAGCGCAATGGGTGAGCCAATTCAGGATGCGATTCGCTTGCCATCAACGGGTAACGACCAGGGGCAATGGCGCTATGAAGTTTTTGATCATTGGACTGTTTGTGGTTGCTGCGGTATTCCTGATTCGGCGCAGAAAACAGATGACAAACCCCGCTGAACAGGCCTGCGCAAAGGAGATTGGCGAGCTGATCAAGTCAGATCCGGAGGCAGAGTCGCAAGCGATTGCAGAGGTATTTTCAAAGCATGGTATTGCCCCGTCCCGCTGCTATAAGGTGGGGGCGATGGTGATGCCGCAGTTGCGCAAGCAGGGGTTGAAAGCGGAGGATGCGCGGCTTGTCATGATTCGGGTCAGGTCGGCATACTCGCAGGTTTCATAAGCACCACCAAAACCGGGGCAGATGCACCGGTACACGCCACTAAATAAGGATGAAAACACGATGGGTTGGGAAGGCAAAACGGCACCCGATTTCACGCTGCACGATCAGGAAAACAAAGCGCACACGCTGTCTGACTATCAGGGGCAGAAAGTGCTGCTCTACTTTTACCCACGCGACGCCACGCCCGGTTGTACAACCGAAGCCCAGCAGTTTCGGGATCGCCTGGATGAACTCAGTAGCCAGGGCGTGCAGGTACTGGGTGTCAGCCGTGACACGGTCAAGTCACACGAAAAGTTTGCCCGCAAAGAGTCGCTGAACTTCCCGATTCTCGCGGACCCGGACGAAGTGGTGGTGAACCAGTACGACGTGCTCAAGCAGAAGAATATGTACGGTAAACAGGTGATGTCTGTTAACCGGGAGTCCTTTCTGATTGATGAGAAAGGAGTGATTCTGCGCCATTACGGCAAGGTCAAGCCGGCCGAGCATGTGCAGGAAATTCTGGATGACCTGACCTGACGCGTGCTTTGCCGATGCCACTGGGGGGCGGATTTGCCCCCAGGAGACGCAGGTAACGCCAAGTGGTCTGAATACCGCTAGGGTTCAGGGACCAGCAGGTCGGCATTGATCTCGCTGATGGATTTGGCGCCGGTAAGCACCATAGCGACCCGCATTTCTTTCTCGATCAACTCCAGCAGGTTGCTGACTCCGGCCTGGCCGCCAACCGCCAGGGCATAGATGTAGGCGCGGCCGAGCATGGTGCAATCGGCACCCAGCGCCAGCATGCGCAGCACATCCAGGCCTGTTCGGATGCCGGAATCCACCAGAATTTTCAGGTCGCCTTTGACCGCATCGGCAATGGCCGGCAGTGCCCGTGCGGTTGATGGAACGCCGTCAAGTTGACGGCCGCCGTGGTTGGAAACCACCACGCCGTCTGCGCCGAAGCGCACGGCATCGCGGGCATCATCCGCATCCAGAATGCCTTTAATGAGCATTGGGCCATCCCAGAATTCGCGAATCCACTCCAGATCCTTCCAGGAAATGGAAGAGTCAAAGTTGTTGCCGAGCCAGCCGATGTAGTCTTCCAGGCCGGTCGATTCGCCGCGGTAGGCGGAAATGTTGCCCAGATCGTGAGGCTTGCCACGCAGGCCCACTTCGTAGGACCAGCGTGGATGCGTCATGGCTTGCAGGTAGCGGCGCATGGCCGCGTTGGGGCCGCTCATGCCGGAGTGCGCGTCGCGGTAGCGGGCACCCGGCACGGGCATATCAACGGTGAACACCAGGGTTTTGACGCCGGCGGCCCTGGCGCGTTCCAGTGCGTTCTTCATAAAACCGCGGTCCTTCAGCACATAGAGCTGAAACCACATGGGGCGGTTGATCGCCGGTGCGACTTCCTCAATCGGGCAGACCGAGACGGTGGACAGGGTAAAGGGAATGCCTTTGCTCTCTGCCGCGCGCGCGGCCTGCACCTCGCCCCGACGGGCGCACATGCCGGTCAGACCAACAGGTGACAGAACCACCGGCATGTTCAGGGTCTCGTCAAACAGTTTCGTTTCCAGGTTCAGGTCTTCCATGTTCTTGAGAACCCGCTGGCGCAAGCCGATGTCGGCCAGGTCCGCGACGTTGCGCTTGAGGGTGTGCTCGTTGTAGGCGCCGCCATCGATATAATGAAACAGAAAGGGGGGCAGGCGGCGCTGGGCGGCAGCGCGGTAGTCGGTCGAGGCGGAAATGATCATCGCGGATTCCTCAAAGGCTCTCTGATAGCCGGTGTTTTGGGCGGGCCTCGTAAATTGGTAAGGCCAATTGTTTGCTCTTGTATGGCTAGATTAAAAAAGCATCAATGCTGTGTCAAACACGTTAATAGCGTTTTTGTAAAGGCAGAGGGGTTTTCATTGATCGAAAGCTGGCCATTGTTTATGATTTTTGTATATTGGTAAGACCAAAGGATCCGTGATGGAAGTGGGGCCTATTCGCCAGCACCGGCTCTCTGACGATATCGTAGAGCAGTTGGAAACCTTGATTCTGGAAGGCACGCTGCTGCCGGGCCAGCGCCTGCCGGCCGAGCGGGCCCTGGCCGAGCAATTTGGCGTGTCGCGGCCATCGGTGCGCGAGGCGGTGCAAAAGCTGGCCGCCAGGGGCTTGGTGATCAGTCGCCAGGGCGGGGGCAATTACGTGTGTGATTCCCTGGGCTCGAGCTTCAGCGATCCCTTGATGAACCTGTTGGAAAGCCGCCCCGAGGCCCGCCGCGACCTGCTGGAGTTCCGCCATACGCTGGAAGCGGATTGCGCCTACTACGCCGCCCGCCGTGCAACGGACCTTGATCGACAGCAACTGCAGCTTGCTTTTGATGAGCTGCAGGCCTGTTATGCCCGCGAGCCCAAAGCAAGTCGGGAAGAAGAAGGCGCTGCCGATGCGCGTTTCCATCTGGCGATCGCCCAGGCCAGTCACAATCTGGTGCTGCTACACACCATTCGCGGTTTGTTCGATCTGCTCAAGCGCAGTGTGGTGACCAATATTGGCGGCATGTATGCACTGCGCAGCGATGCCCGGCAGACCCTGATTGCGCAGCACCAGGCCCTGTTCGACGCGATCATGGCGGGCCGAGCCGAGGATGCCAGGCGCCTTGCGGGTGAGCACATCCGTTTTGTGCAGAGCGTGCTGGACGAGCGCGAGGAAGAAATTCGCCGGCTGGCCCGCGCCCAGCGGCGTGAGCGGCCGAAAACGTAAGATCAGGGCTTTTTACTCAGCCTCTTTACTCATCACAAGAGCGTCGTGTTGTTTGTTGACGCCAGTGCAGCTTATGCTCTTCGCACACATGTCTGTTCGGGGTTGCTCTATGGGTCTGGCCATTGCTTTGCATGTTCTCTCTGCCGTTATCTGGGTCGGTGGTATGTTTTTCGCCTACATGGCCATGCGGCCAGCGGTAGTGGAGGTAGTTGATGCCTCACAGCGGGGCGCGCTCTGGTGTGCCACCCTGTCCCGGTTTTTCCGGTGGGTGTGGCTAGCGGTGATTCTGTTGCTGGTGACCGGTTACTGGATGATCTTCAGCGTATTCGGTGGCATGGCGGGTGCCGGCTGGCACATCCACGTGATGCAGGGGCTGGGGATTGTGATGATCCTGCTGTATCTCCACGTCTATTTTGCGCCCTTCCGCCGCCTGAAGCACGCCGTTGCCAATCAGGATCCCCAGGAAGGCGGGCGTCAGGTAGGGCAGATCCGCAAGCTGGTGGGTACCAACCTGATTCTGGGGTTGATTGTGGTGGTGGTCGGTGCCGGTGGGCGGTATTTGTGAGTTCGCATGGGGTGGCGAAAAAAGTTGGTGCCAGTGTCGCTTCAGGCGTCTGGGTGGCCGCTGTCGTCGTGCTGGTGTTTTTCGCCATTCTGGCGGGCCTGTTCCAACAAGGTTATTTGCCGGTCTCGATCCTGGCGGTCTACGGCGCAGTCAGTCTGGTTTTGTTTGTGATGTACTGGATCGATAAGCGGGCGGCGCAGCGGGGTGCCCAACGCACTGCTGAGAACACGCTGCACCTTTTCGAGCTTTGCTGTGGCTGGCCCGGTGCGCTTGTGGCTCAGCAGATTTTTCGGCACAAAACGCGGAAGGGGAGCTATCAATTCGTATTCTGGCTGGCGGTTCTGTCTAACCTGGGTGCTCTGGGGTGGCTGCTTATGGCTCCTGAAGCGATGAGCTGGCGTCAACAGTTGGGCTTTGATTTGTCGAGATCTTTGCAGCCGCTTATCTGGTAGCTGGCTGAAAATCAGGGGGGCGGTTTTCTATCCCTGAAGTCTGCGTCACTACTAGCTATAATGGCTCATCTTTAACCGTCCCAGAGAACCCTATGCCAATCGAAAAGAATCAGGTGGTCCTGTTTCATTACAGCGTCCGTGATGAACAGGGCAACGAAGTTGAAAACTCCCGTGGCGGCGAGCCGAACGCCTATCTGCATGGCCACGGCGGCATTATCAAAGGCTTGGAGGAAGCTCTGGAAGGTCGTGAGGCCGGCGATACGTTCAGTGTCACCGTCGCTCCGGACAAAGCCTACGGTCCGCGCAAGGCCGATGCGGTGCAGCGTGTGCCGGTCAAGCATTTGATGGGTGCCAAACGCTGGAAGCCGGGCATGGTCGCCCAGGTGCAAACCGAGCAGGGCCCGCGCCACGTGGTGGTTGCCAAGGTCGGCCTCAAGTTTGCGGATGTCGATACCAACCATCCGATGGCGGGTAAAACCCTGACCTTCGATATCGAAGTCATTGAAGTGCGGGACGCCGATGCGGAAGAGATCGCACACGGCCACGCCCATGGGCCGGGCGGGCATCATTGATCTGTTAAGTCCTGCAACATGACTGCACCTTTCACGCTGCGGCCTTATCAGCAGGAAGCGGTCGAGGCTACGCTGAACCATTTCCGCCAGTCCGATGAATCTGCCGTCATCGTGCTGCCCACCGGTGCCGGTAAAAGTCTGGTCATTGCCGAGCTGGCCCGCCTTGCCCGGCGCAAGATTCTGGTGCTGACCCACGTTAAAGAGCTGGTGGAGCAGAATCACGCCAAGTACCAGAGTTATGGGCTGACGGGTGGTATCTTCGCCGCCGGGCTGAAGCGCAAGGAAAGCCGGCACCAGGTGACCTTTGCCAGTGTGCAGTCGGTAGCGGCCAATCTGGATCAGTTCCGCGATGAATACTCGCTGGTGATCATCGATGAGTGCCATCGGGTCAGCGGCGAGGAAACCAGCCAGTATCAGCGGATCATCGAGCTGCTGCGGCAACAGAACGACGCCCTCAAAGTACTGGGGCTGACTGCAACACCCTATCGGTTGTCCATGGGCTGGATCTACCGCTATCACTACCGGGGCTTTGTTCGAAGTGAAGAGGACAAGCCCTTTCAGCACTGCATTTTTGAACTGCCGCTGAGCTACATGATCAATCGTGGGTACCTCACCCGGCCGGAGTTGGTGAACGCGGCGGTGGCGCAGTACGATTTCTCCGCACTGGCGCAGGACCGCTTTGGCGAATACGCCGAGAAGGACGTCAACCAGCTGCTGAGCAAACACCAGCGGGTGACCCGCGCCATCATTGAGCAGGTAATGGAGCTGGCGGCTGAGCGCAACGGGGTGATGATCTTTGCGGTCACGGTAGACCATGCGCGGGAAATCACCGGTTATCTGCCGGAAAGCGAAACCGCTCTGGTGACCGGCGCGACCGATCTGAAGGATAGGGACTTGCTGATCCGGCGCTTCAAACAACGGCAGTTGAAGTATCTGGTGAATGTGTCTGTGCTCACCACCGGTTTTGATGCGCCCCATGTGGACTTTATCGCCATTCTTCGGCCTACTCAGTCGGTCAGCCTGTATCAGCAGATCGTGGGCCGTGGTCTTCGTCTGGACCAGGGCAAGCAGGATTGCCTGGTGATCGATTACGCCGGCAACCATGTGAATCTCCATCACCCGGAAGTGGGGGAACCGAAACCGAACCCCGACAGTGAGCCGGTGCAGGTATTCTGCCCGGGCTGTGGGTTTGCCAATATCTTCTGGGGCAAAACCGACGATGACGGCCATTTGGTTGAGCATTACGGGCGCCGATGTCAGGGGCTGATTGAGCCTGCAGACGCCGAAAATCCTGCCGCGCAGAACGGGCGGCAGCCACAGTGCGATTACCGTTTCCGGTTCAAGGAGTGCCCCCATTGCGGTGGCGAGAATGATATTGCCGCCCGCAACTGCCACCAGTGCCACAAAGCCATCATCGACCCGGATGACCAGCTGCGAGATGCGCTGAAGCTCAAGGACGCTTTGGTGATCCGGTGCGCCGGGCTATCGCTGGTTGCTGATGGCAGCAAGCTGAGGATCACCTATCATGGTGAAGACGGGGAGGAACTCCGCGAATCGTTTGATTTCACCAAGCCGGCACAGCGCAGTGTTTTCAACAAGCTGTTCGGGCGTCGTCTGGCGAATGGCCGGGCCCCGCAAATGTTCACCAGGGTGGATGAGGTGCTGGAGAACCAGGCCCTGTTGCCAGCACCCGATTTTGTGATTGCCCGCAAACAGAAGCACTTCTGGCAGGTGCAGGAGCGGGTTTTTGATTATCAGGGTAGTTTTCGTAAGGCGAACGAAGTCTGACGTGTGAAGCCCTTGAAGCAATAGGCCTGTGTGCTTCGCTGACCGTCAATGCGGCTGGCGAGGTACGCTCAACCACACAGGCGGTCAGGTTGGGGGGGCGAGGCGTTATCCGAACGCAGGCTGGTGTGGTTTACTGCCAGCCACTCGCTTCATCCAGGCCATGTCCAGCGGCACCAGCACGTTCAGGGCGAACAGCACCCAGCCCAGGGGCTGCAGGCTTTCCGCAAACACCACCATCAGGGCAAGCGACAGCAGGCTCCAGACAACATCGGCCGCAATCATCACGTTCAGGTACTTCTCCTGCCACCGTTCATTGAAGGCCGTGGCAGCCATATCCACGCACCACAGCAGCATCACAATGCCGACCACCAGGTAGAAGGTCGCGCCGGGGCCACCGGCCCACTGAGCGATAGGCTCCGCAGCCAGAATGAGCGCCAACGCCAGGGGCGTGGAGAGAACGACATCGCTCAGAAGGATCTGTTTCACGCTGAATCGACGAACCAGGTTTTTCATGGGATCACCTCAATCGGGTTTCGCAATGGATTGGACTACGCTACAAAGCTTCTACCCGGGCGGTGATAAGCTCAATTACCTGTGAGGTAATGGTCCAGCCCACCCTGGGCTACGATAATGGCTGAACACTCGGAATTGACAGGAAACCCCATGAGCGCCTTCGGTACGCTGTTCAGAGAAATGCGGCAGGGCAAGCGCCTGAGCCAGATGGATTTTGCCCTTGCATGTGAGGTGTCCTCAAAACACATCAGCTTCCTGGAAACCGGCCGCAGCAAGCCGAGCAAGGGCATGGTTCTGCATCTGGCGCAGATGCTGCAGGCCGACCTGTCCGGAACCAACCGGCTGTTGTCGGCGGCGGGATACAGCCAGGCCTACCCCGATCAGGATCTGAGCGCGCCCGGCATGGCGATGATCAGGGAAGCGCTTGAGCATCTGTTGCAGTCGCACCTGCCGTATCCGGCGGTGGTGTTCGACCACGAGTATTCTCTGGTGATGGCCAACCAGGCCATGCAGGCATTGATGGCGAGAATGATGGCACTGGGAGCGCAGTTTCCGGCCCGGCCGAATTTTCTGCTGTCGCTGCTGGATGAGCATGGCATCAAACCCTTCATGGACGATTGGGAAAATTTCGCCTGCCACATGCTGCAGCGTGTCTACCATGAGCACCTCGCCGGCCCCTTTCGGGATCAGCCCAACCGCTTACTGGAGCAGGCGTTGACGGTGCCCGGAGTACCTCAGAACTGGAAAAGCCACGTGGCGGAGCACCTGGATTACCCGGCGATTCCGTTTACCCTGAATCTCGGGGATCAACGGCTCAAAATCTTCTCCACCATCGCAACCATCGGCACGCCTCTGGATGTGACGGCACAGAATCTGCGGATCGAGCATTTCTTTCCGATGGATGAGAGCAGCAAGGTGTATTGGCAGAGCTAGCCTTTCGCTGTACCTTTTTGCTACAGGTGACCATTCTTCCATGTTCTCGTTGGGTAACGCGCAGTGTTTAAAAGGTCGGGGAAAACCGTCAGTACAGCCCTTATGTTTTCGATTCTCATGGTCATTGCGAACCCCGGTAGCGCAAAGATTTATAAATGGGTGGATGAGAACGGAAAGGTTCACTTCAGCGACCGACAGGATCATCGCGTTGAGCAGGAAGTGGTCAACGTGAGGCCGACCGCATCGGACTGGTCGCGTTTCGATATTAAAGTTGAAACGGTAGACGTCGAACTCAGTGACGAGGAGAACCAGAACATTGTTGACGGGGTGAACAATGTCTATGAGTTCTTCGACCGAGTAATGTCTTTTGATATGTACCGGACGGTGCCGGTCAATATATTGATTTTGAGAGATTACGCGGGTTACCGGAACTACCTGGTGCGCAATGACAGAGGCTTGGGAGTGGCGTCCTACGGTCTCTATATCCCCGCCGAGCATCAAATCGTGGTTTACATGCAGGAAGACAGAGACCTGACTTTCAGGACGATCAAGCACGAGGTGAGTCACGCGGTTGTCGATACCATCGTCCCCTATGCGCCTGCGTGGCTTAATGAAGGGCTTGCCGAGCAGATGGAGATGCTGGAGCGTGACGAATCGGGGTTGTATTTTGAGCCGCACCCGGTCAATCGTTGGGTCGTCGCTCAAGCCCTTGATCAGGACCGTTTAACAGACATTGACCAGCTTTTGAAACTGTCCAGTAACAAGTGGCGGCATTCCGAAATACAGGGGCAAGGGAGCCTGCGAGCGCAGTCAGGCGAGTTTGTCTTTTTCCTGCTGTCCAAACCGACCCGTAGAAACTTTCTGGTGCGGTTAATGCACAACTTCAACCGGGGTGATCGCACACTCTCCTATTATCTGGTGGATGATAATTACCTTGGTGGCCTGACCATGTTGGGTTCGGATTGGCGGCGTTGGCTGCACGCTCGGGGTAACGGCATTATCAGGCTCTAGCCTCTGCTGGTTTTCGATAACGTGGTGGCATGCATCTCTGGCGTACCTGTCCTATTCTGATGTGACGGAAAACGCTTGCTGTTCCCTGGGCACGATAACGTATTCGAGCGATTGCCCTGATCAAACCGCGATAGGGAGACCGGATATGCTTAAGCTTCGTTTCAACTATCTGCTTTGTTTTGCTGTTCTTGCAGCTTTTCTCGCGGCCTCTGCCGCGCAGGCTCATCACGGCTGGGCCTGGGCAACGGACGAGGAGTTTGAAATCACCGGTGTTATCCAGTCCGCGCGCCTTGGCAACCCCCACGGCGAGCTCACGATGGACGTGGATGGCGAGGATTGGGTTGTGGAAGTGGGGCAGCCCTGGCGTAACGACCGAGTGGGGCTCACGGAGGAGATGTTGAGCCCGGGCCGGGAAATTACGGTGCATGGTCATCGCTCCGCCAAGGAGGGTGAACGGCTGGTCAAGGCGGAACGGGTTGTGATCGACGGAGAGAATTACGATCTGTATCCCGGCCGCGCGTCCTGAGCCCGGGGATGATTGAACAGGCGCTGGTCTCGATTGAGGAATTGGCTTTTGTCTCGGCTCTGCGCAGCTCCACGTTCATATACCCGCTGGTCAACGCCGGGCATATTCTCGGGGTTTCGCTGCTGGTTGGGGGCATTGTGCCGCTGGACCTGCGCTTGCTGGGGCTTTGGCGCCGTTACCCGGTGACGATGTTTGTCGCGGTGCTTCGCGTCACCTCGGCAATTGGTTTGGGCCTGGCGGTGGTCTGCGGGGCCCTTCTGTTCACCACAGCGGCTGTCGACTACGCCGGGTCGCGGTTGTTCCAGGTGAAGATAGCGCTTGTGTTGTTAGGGGTGGCGAACGCGTTGATGCTGGCGCGGGTGCTGAGGCGCCAGACGGTTCAGAACCTCCCGATGGGGGCTGCCATGCCTCTAGCTCTGCAGGCAGGGGCTTCGTTGTCTCTGGTGGTGTGGCTCAGCGTGCTGATCCTTGGCAGGCTGTTGGGGTACTTCTGACCCTGCATTCCGCCCATTGCCCATCAATGCGGTGACCACACCTCCCCGTGCTGCATCACCCGAAATTCCGACTCACTCAGGCCCTGCCGCTCCAACGCCAGCCGCAGACGCCGGGGCGGCTCGTCCATGGGCTCGTCAGTGAGCACAAAGGTGCCCCAATGCATGGCGACGGACTGGCGGGCGCCAATGTCCTGGTGAATCCGCACTGCTTCTTCCGGCGCTACGTGCACCGGCGCCATGAACCAGCGCGGGTCGTAGGCGCCGATGGGGAGCAGCGCCAGGTCAATGGGCGCAAACAGCTCGCCGATGTGGCGAAACACCTTGCCGTAGCCGGTGTCACCGCCGAAATAGAACCGGAAGCCGTCCATGTCCAGAAGCCAGCTACACCAGAGCGAGGCATTGGTGTCGGTGGGCGTTCGTCCGCTGAAGTGTTGGGCCGGCAGGCAGAACACTTCGTTGTTGCCGGGCAGGGGCGCGGATTGCCACCAGTCCAGCTCTACCAGGTTGTGGATGCCGCGCTTTTCGAACCAGCGGCGCAGCCCCATGGGAATGCAGAAGCGCAGCTCAGACCCGAATCGTCGGTGCAACTGGTGCACCGTGGACTCGTCGAGGTGGTCGTAGTGGTTGTGGGAGATCAGTACCAGGTCGATCGCCGGCATATCCGCCACCGTCAGGGCAGGTGGTGTGAAACGCTTCGGCCCGAGCAACCGGAAGGGACTGGCACGGTCCGACAACACCGGGTCGGTCAGTACGTTCAGGCCCTTGTGTTGGAACAGAAACGAGGCATGCCCCAGCCACGTCAGCTGCGGCGCTGCCGGCGGATTCATCAGCAAGTGGCCATCGGGGCGCAGCAGGGTGTAGCGTTTACCCGGTGGAAAACGGCGGCCGGGGGCCAGTTGCCAGCGCAGGAAATCCCCCAGGCCATGCTGCTCTGTGCGCTCCAGATTCCGGTACTTGCCCCGGTAAAAGTGGGGCTCGGCAGCAAGCGCTGCCAGGCGTTCACGGTCGATGGTCATGGGTTGGTCTCACGGGTAACTGGATCAACAATCAAATCGGGAAGGGCCTCTTGAGACGATTGAATCAATTCAGGGCTGCAGCCGACTTTGTACCATCCGGGGAGCTGAATGTCTCCGGGAGGGCGTGCCGCTTGATTTCTCGCCATGTGCCCTGATTGTTCTCTCAAACAGCGACTCAGAGACCGATTCCTCATGACTGACATCCGACACCTGGTGTGCCCCCATTGCCACAAAGTGAATCGCGTACCCGTGGATAAACTGTCGTCCGGCGGCAATTGCGGAGCGTGCAAGCAGCCGCTGTGGCCGGATCAGGTTCTGGAGCTGGGTGACCAGAGCTTTGCCGCCCATACCGCGCGCAGCGATGTGCCGGTGCTGGTGGATTTCTGGGCCAGCTGGTGTGGCCCCTGCAAGGTGATGGCGCCACAGTTCGAGCAGGCGGCGAAAGCCTGGCGGGGCAAGGTGCGGTTTGCCAAGCTGAACACCGAGCAGGCCCGCGGGCCCGCCGGTCAGTTCAATATTCGCAGTATCCCCACACTGATTCTGTTCCGGAACGGCCGCGAGGTGGCCCGGCAGAGTGGCGCCATGAACCAGGCGCAGATCAGCCAGTGGCTTCAGTCGAACGGATTGGGTTGAACACCAGCAACCGGTTGTTTGCCGGCATAGCGTGGTTTTCCGCCAGTGTGAGGCCCACCGCTTCCGCCAGTGCGGACAGATCGTCCAGGTCCCGGATGCCCATGTGGGAGGCGCGGGCCCTCAGGTGTTGATCAAACTGCCGGTTGCTGTCACTGGAAAACCGGCCCTGGTGGTTGAACGGGCCGTACAGACAGAATGCGCCGTCTTTTGACAGGCCTTCACCAATACCGCGAAACATCTGTTCCACTTCGCGCCAGGACATGATGTGGGCCGTGTTCGCTGAGAACGCCCAGGTAAATGCCTCAACGGGCCAGTGGGCCGTGCTGACGTCCAGTTCGATCACTGGCAGGATGTTGGTTATTGTTGCCTGTGCGAGCCGGGGGCGACAGGTGCCCACCGCGTCGGGGTGGTCGGTCGGTTGCCACTGCACGTGGGGCATCGCCGCCGCGAAATGCACGGCGTGCTGGCCGGTGCCGGTGCCCACTTCGAGCACGATGCCCGGGGTATCGAAGATCTCACGGAGCTTCTCGAGGATGGGCAATTTGTTGTTCTCACAGGCCTGGGAAAAGGGCAGGTTGGTGACCATTACGTCATGTCTCCATGCGGAGAGGTCCTTCGATTGGTATCATCGTACATAAGACATAAATGCTGATCCAGAAGAGGTACCCGATTTTGACAACTCCGATGCGATTGCTGGCCAGTGCTTTGCTACTGGCCATGATGATGCCACTGGCACAGGCCGCCGAGGATGACAGTGAAATGACTGTGGAGTCCTTGCAGCAGGAGGTGCAACAGCTCAATGAGGAGCTGGCGGATTTCACCGCTGAGCGTCGGGACCGGTTGATGACAGACATCGAGGACGTGCTCGGTGCCATTGATGACCGCATCTCGACCCTGGAAGACCGCCTCGAGAACGACTGGGACGGCGCCGACAAGATCGCCCGCGCCCAGGCACAGACCGCGCTGGCCTCCCTGCACCGGGAGCGTGCCCGGGTAACGGAATGGCACGAGCGTATGAAGGACAGCGCCGATTTCACCTGGGAGTCCATGAAAGAGGGCTTTAACGATGCCTTCGACAAACTCTCTGAAGCCTGGCAGAACGCAGAGCAGAATGTTGGCGAGATCGTCGAGGACATTTGATCAGGAGTCCCCATGCTGACTTTTTCACGCCGTCAGATGCTGGCATCCATGACGGCAGCGAGTGCCGCTGTTTCTCTGTCGCCTTCTGTTTTCGCGGGCACATTGTCGTCGCAAAACACCGTCACTCCCGTATCAAACCGTTTGCTAGAGCTTGAACGCCAATTCGGCGGGCGGCTGGGTGTGGCGTTGATGAACTGCGCCACCGGGGCCGTGGCCAGCCATCGGGGCGATGAGCGTTTTCTGTTCAACAGCACCGGCAAGTTCTTCATTGCCGCGGCGGCGCTGGCAAAGGTGGACAGCGGTGAGGCAACCCTTGATCACCGCATGGTGGTGAGGAAATCGGACCTTGGCGGTTGGACACCGATCACCGAGAAGCAGCTTGGTGAGCCCGGGATGACGGTTGCAGAGTTGTGCAAGGCAGCGGTGGCATGGAGCGATAACGCCGCCGCCAATATTCTGGTGCGCCTGGTTGGTGGCCCTGAGGCGGTGACCGCGTTCTTGCGCTCGGTGGGTGACGATACCACCCGGCTTGATCGGTACGAACCGGATCTCAATGAGCACGATCGTGAGGGGGATGAAAGAGACACCACCACCCCGCTGGCGATGATGAGCACATTACAGCGCCTGCTGCTTGGTGAGGCGCTTTCGCCTTCCTCACGGCATCAGCTTGCCGCCTGGATGATCGAAGGTAAAACCGGAGATGCCCGGTTGCGTGCAGGGATGCCGTCTTCTTGGCTGATCGGAGAAAAAACCGGCACCAACGGGGTCGGCAATGCCAGCGATATAGGCATCGCCTGGCCCGGGGATCGCGGTGCGGTCATCGCGGTTGCGTATACGTTAGGGCCCGACGCATCGAAAGAGCAGCGTGACGGAGTGATCGCGGCGATCGGCGAATTGGCGTCGAAGGTATGAGGCGGATAACGTCGATTTCGAAGAGGCGTCGGGTTGCGGCGCACCAGGGATACAAAAACCGTTCCGCATCCCTGGCTCAGGCAAAGCTTACTTAGTGAGTTTGTCCCACTCTTTCTCTGCCTCGTCTTTTTTCAGGCCATACTTTTCCTGGATTTTGCCAATGAAGTTATCTTTGCGGCCTGCGATTTCTTCGACGTCATCGTCGGTCAGCTTGCCCCAGTTTTCTCTCACTTTGCCTTTGAGCTGCTTCCAGTTACCTTCCAGAGTATCTTTGTTCATGTCGGTCATCCTTTTTCCGCGAGTTTGGGTCGGGTTGAACGCCGCAATAGCATGACGTCGGTTTGCTATTACGTAACTGCACAAATCAACGTGACACACAACGTGTAGTTCGACAATTACAGTTGGTTCAGGTGAAACGGTCCAGAGGGCTCTCCTCCCTCATTCCTGCCCTACAAAAAACCCGATCGGACCATATCGAACGTATCCAGAATCCGCGCCACGAACTGATCCTTGGGCCGAAAGCTGTTCTGGGTACTGAGTGTCACGTCTTGCTGAAGGTGATCCAAAAGTTTGTGCAGGCGCCTGCGATGCAGACCGATCGCTGCCTGAACGGGATCGAAAATCACACCGGACAGCGCCGCAAATGCTGCCAGGGCTGCCATCACCGCGACCATAACGCTGGCGGTTGTTGCCAGTGAGGGTTCCGGCGGGAATACGCTGTAGTACCACCCGCCGATGGTTTCACCCAGGATAAAGTCCCTGGCCGCCAGCGTCTTCGCCACCATGGACGCCAGCACCACCCCGAGCCCGATACCGCCGGGGGTGAATTTCTGGAACGCGAACGCGCCAAGCACGGTGCAGCCAATACTGTTTGTAATATCGGCCGCTGCCGTTCGGGTCACCCGGTACTGACTGAGGGTGTCTGCAACCAGAGGCTGTATCAGTTTGCTGAACTGCTGGTGGTCGACCGGCTCGCAGCTGTGGCGGTCATAGACTGCCTCCAGGGCCTCAACCAGATAGCGCTCAATGAGCGGGCTCTCCTGACCATTGTTGAGCAGGTCCACGAGGATCAGTTGCGAGATGTGATGCTGTACCCGGGTGGTAAATCCAGCCGGCACACGATTAGCCAGACCGTGCAGCCACATGAGACCTGCTCGTCGTGGCAACAGAATCTTTACCAGACAGGCCAGGGCATACATCGGTGCCCACAGCAGGTTGATAGGTGCCCGCAGCATGTCCCACCCCAGTGCCATGCGGTTGGTGGCGATGGCGCCGGGGTAATGGAAATGGCGATCGATAAACGCCGGCACCCGCGCCCGACAGTCGTCGAAGTAGCGCTGGATGCCCGCGCGGATGGCCTGTTCTATCTCGATTTCGGAGACGGTTTGCTCAGGCGATGTGACAGTATGCATAGTGACAGGATTGTCTGCAGGCAAGTGGGTGTCTGCTGCATTAAACCGCAAATTGCCCCGGTACGGCCACATGCTTCAGCAATGTTTCCCGGTTTCAGCTATACTGGCCAACTGATGTTGGCGAGCAAGCCTGCATCTAACCAGGGGAATATCATGAGTAAGAAACCCGTAAAAGCGACGTTAACGACGGCCGCGATCGAAGAGCAGACCGCTGCGTTCTTAAAGGCCGGTGGTGTTGTTGAATATGTGGGCAAAGGTAAAAGTGGACAATTCGCCTCTACAGGTTCGAAGCAGATCAACCTGAAAAGCAATTGATGTATCCGGTGCCCGGGGGCAGATAATGCCCCGGTTCTCACCGACCCACCGCAAGGCCTGAATCTCATCCCTGAGCGCCAGCTCACCCCTGCAATACCTGCTGCTGCCGCGCATCCGCGCCCCTGCAAGCGGCGATGCCAATATTCGGCAAGATCATGAAATGTGTCCTACCCTTGAAAAACAGTTCCCTCACTCAAGGAAAGGGTCATGAACATGATCAACAACACACAACGTTTTCTCCTTAGCTCCGTTCTGGCGGCTTCAATGGTTTCCACCGCCCATGGCGCAACCCCCGCGCCTGAAGGCGCAGCAGTGTATTTTGTGTCACCAATGGATGGGCAAACCGTCAGTTCACCGGTCACGGTGAGGTTTGGCCTGGAAGGTCTGGGTGTGGCTCCGGCGGGTGTGGAACGTGACAGCACCGGCCACCATCACCTGCTTGTGGATGTTGACGATCTGCCCGCCATGGACCAGCCGGTACCGGCGGATGACCGCCATATTCACTTTGGCGGTGGACAAACCCAAACCACCCTGGAATTGTCGCCGGGCGAGCACACACTGCAATTGCTGGTGGGAGACCATCTCCACGTACCCCATGAGCCGCCGGTGATGTCGGAAAAAATCACCATCACGGTGGAGTAATCGCGATGGCGCTCTGGCCCTGCGCCAACAGCTCCTGCAGCATGCTGTAGCTCAGGCCCCAGATGCAGTAATCCTGGTAGCGGCAACAGGGCAGGTTCAGGGTGCCGACCGGCGTGCGCCAGGGCAGCCTGCTCTGGTTTTCTCTGGCGGCGAGGTAGCTCAGTGGAACCCACACCACTTGTTCTACCTCATGATTCAGCGTGACCGGCTGCGTGCCGTGCCATTGGTAAACGTAGGGGGTCACGACCATCGGTCGCCAGCGGCTGTGATGGCGGGTGATGAGATCCGATAGCCGGGCCTGAAAGCGACCATGGCGTATGAGATCGACGCCGGTTTCTTCCAGCGTTTCCCGTTCAGCCGCCGCCCGGGGCGTGGCGTCTTCCGGTTGCATGCGCCCACCGGGGAAGGCCATATCGCCGGACCAGGGATCGTCTTGCCGGCGGGCGCGCTGGATAAACATCAACTCGACGCCACCGTCATCCGCCTTGCGATAGATCAATGCCACTGAGGCCCGCGTCAGACGGCGCCGGAACGGCAGCTTTTGCGGGCGCAGGCTTCTGGCCCAGGAGCGGGTTATCACAGCGCGCTGTCCTTTATTGTATGCTGGTTGACAGTGAGCCACAGGCACGGCCGATCCGCAACTGAACCACTGGCTACCTATCCATTCAAGATCTCATCAAGGATTCCGTCAGATCCCCATGAAACCGCTCCTGAATCAACAGTCCGAGGCAACCGAACAGGCCTTGACGGCCATCGCCCATATGCCAACCCGAAGCCTGCCCGTGCTTATGGATGACGAATTCGCACAGGCATTGACGGATGCAGACCGCATGCGCATCGCGGTGTTGCTGGCACAGAAGAGCTATGACGAGGGCGGCTGCCCCATTGGTGCGGTGATTGTGGATAATGCCAGCGGCAGGATTGTCGGTAAGGGACACAACACGCTGGTTCAGGAGAATCATCCCTACAACCACGGCGAGACGTCTGCCATTCGTGACGCCGGCCGGCTTGATTTCAGCCAGACCACTCTCTACACCAGCCTGAGCCCCTGTGAGGTATGCGCCACGCTGCTTGCGATGCGGGGGTTCAGCCGCGTGGTGGTGGGAGATGTCACAAATGCCTCGGGCACCGAAGCGGAGTTGAGAGTGAAGGGCATTCGGGTTGATATTCTCGAGGATGCACGGGGCGTTGCGCTATATGCCCGGTTTCGCGCGGAAAAACCCGAGCAGGATCTGGAAGACTGGCAGGGCGTTAGCGCCCTGCACAGATTAAAAAACTGATGGCCGCCGTTCAGGCGAAATCGTATTTCCCGCCCTTTTCCAGCGCCTGTTGATAGGCCGGCCGGGCATGCACGCGCTGCACCCAGGCATTGATGTGGGGCCGGTGCTCGCCAACGATGCCCCGCGCCACGGAGGCTTCCAGCGGGAAACTCATCTGGATATCCGCGGCGCTGAGGTTGTCCCCGAGAAACCAGGTGTTCTTCGCCAGGTGGGCTTCCACAAAGTCCAGGTGGGTTTTGATCATCGGGCCGATGAAGATCTCATTGGTTTTGTCTGAGATGCCTTTTGCCACGGGCTTGATGAAGAACGGCATCGGGCTGGTTTTGACCTTCTCGAAGACCAGACGCATCACCAGCGGTGGCATCAGCGAGCCCTCGGCGTAATGCAGCCAGTAGGTGTAATCCAGCCACGCCTGGCCGCCGCTCTCAGGCAGCATGGTGTCTTTGCCATAGGTGTGGGCCAGGTATTCAATAATGGCGCCGGATTCGGCCACCACCAGATCACCGTCGGTGATGACCGGCGATTTACCCAGCGGGTGGATCTTCTTGAGGCTTGCCGGTGCCAGCATGGTTTTGGGATCACGTTCGTAACGCTGGATCTCGTAGGGCACGCCCAGCTCTTCCAGCATCCAGAGAACGCGTTGTGAGCGGGAATTGTTGAGGTGGTGAACTGTAATCATGCAGAGACTCCGTTCGCATCAAAAGAAAGAGCAGGTGAGCAGTGTAGGCCGCAAATGACGTTTTGGTTCACCGCCACCGTGATTTGCGTCGCTTTTTGGGTCAGAAAAGCAAAAACCCCGGCTGGTGCCGGGGTTCGTCGTTGCGGGGTCCGCGGGTTAGTGGTCAGCAGTCAGCGCTCAGTGCCCTGAATTTTCGTCCACCCCCTCCGCGCTTTCGAAGATGTCACTGTTGGCTTCCCCGTTCACCGTCAGGATGCCAACCAGCCCTTTTTCAGCGCGTGAGAGCGCATGGTCTACCAGAATGTATTTACCAGGGTAGTCGGTGACAAACTCAACCATGGTGGCGCCGCCCGGGGGAACCAGCGTGGTCTGGACATCGGTGAGCGGCGGGCTGGTCAGGGATGCCTGATCATAAACCTTGTCAAAAATCTCACCGATAACGTGGAAGCTGGAGACCAGGTTTGGGCCGCCAACGCCGAAGAAGATGCGGACATTGTCGCCGGTTTCGGCTTCCATCTGGTGGGTGGCGGTCAGGGCGTCCATGGCACCGTTGAACATCATGTGCTCCGGGCGCTCGTCGAGCATCTTGTCGAGGGAGAATTCCTGCAGGCCCGATGATCCATGACGCTGCGCGGTGTAGAGCTCGCCCTGCATGACGTAGAACTCGCGATCCACCTCGGAGAGGCCACCTTCCGGCTCCACCAGGATCATGCCATACATGCCGTTGGTGATGTGTTGGGCCACCATGGGCGTGGCGCAGTGGTACACGTACAGGCCGGGATTCAGGGCCTTGAAGCTGAAGCTCTTGGTTTGGCCGGGCGCTGCCTGGGTAACTGCAGCACCGCCGCCGGGGCCGGTCACCGCATGGAAATCCACCGAGTGAATGTGAGCGCTCTCGTCGGCGTTTTTCATATTCACGGTCACGGTGTCACCCACGCGCACGCGAATCATCGGGCCGGGCACAGTGTTGTTGAAAGTCCAGAACTTATAGCTGCTGCCGTCGGCCAGACGACCGACCACTTCCGTGGTCTCGATATCGACGGTGACATTTTTCGGTCCGCGTTTGCCTACGGGGTCACCGACCTCATGTGGATCCATGGAAAGGTCGCGTTCCTGGGTCTGGGCCTGAGCCTGAGGGTCGCCAACGATCAGCTTGCCGAACATGCCGGCGGCTTTATGTCCCGGCAGCGTGCACAGATACTCGAAGGTGCCGCTTTCGTTGGCCTTGAACACGATGGCGGTGGCCGAACCTTTACCTGAAATTTCATCGGATTGTGCGTCGAACCCGGGCACGGCCAGGTCGTGAATGGCCCCGTCGCCGTTCACCACGTTGATCTGCACAACGGCGCCTTCCGGTACGCTCAGGTCCGGGTTGACCTGACCCTTGGTAGGACCCGCCTCGCTGACATACACCAGTTTGCCGTCTGCAATGTCGGTTCTCAGGGTGAATGTAATGTCCGGTATGTATTTCACTTCGGAGCTGCTCTGTGGGTGCTCTGCCAGAGCCGGCGCGCCCAGCCCCATCATTCCAAATAAAGCGGCAATCAGTAGAAAGGATTTCATGGAGTGTCTCCCCGTTTCATGGCCCGCTGAAAGCGGGAGTTATCAATGCTTAATAACATTGATATGAAATGATTGTAATGAAAGCGGCGGCCGACAATATTGATGGCAATCAAGAAATGTCACTGACCGGCCAGTGATCAGGCTGGTTCTCTACGCCAGCCAGCAGAACGGTTCCGGCCTGTGAATTGCGATGCCTTTACCCTAGGATTGTAGTATCTGTTTCGCAGCACAGGCGGTTTCGGGAGGTTTATGTCCGATAAAGAGCTACGCCCCAGATCCGATAAGCAATCCATCGACGAGTTTATCCATCAGGTTCGCACGTTGCCCACGCGCGGTGGCGGGCAGGGCCGACTGATTTTCGCGTTGGACGCCACTGCCAGTCGCGAGGCCACTTGGGATCAGGCCTGTCATTTGCAGAGCGAACTGTTTATGGCGACCCGGGATCTGGGCGGCCTCGCCATTCAGCTTTGTTATTACCGGGGCTTTGGCGAGTTCAAGGCCACGGGGTTTGTTACGGAAACCGGTCAGTTGCTGAACCTTATGAACGGAGTGTCCTGCCTGGGCGGTCGCACCCAGATCAGCCGGGTGTTGGCGCACGCCGTCAAGGAGACCCGCGCCGAGCCGGTGAAAGCCGTGGTGTTTATCGGCGATTGTTGCGAGGAACCGGTGGACGATCTGTGCCACACCGCTGGCGAACTGGGCATGCTGCGAACTCCGGTGTTCATGTTTCATGAGGGCAACGATGCCCATGCCCGAGCGGTGTTCAAGCAGGTGAGCAAGCTGTCTGGTGGCGCTTATGCGCCCTTTGACCGCAACAGCCCGCAGATACTCAGGGATCTTATGGCGGCGGTGGCGGTCTATGCTTCCGGAGGCGCCAAGGCGCTTGAGGATTTTTCCAGCCGCAGCTCCGAGGAAGTGAAGCGTCTGACCCGACAAATCCGTTAGCGCCTGCGGGCGGTTAAAAGCAGACAAACGTCAATTCATTGTTGGGCGGATCAGCCCGGGGTATCCGAGTGCCACTGACACTACTGGTGATTGGAATGTCGATTGTTGCCTGGGTATGGCTGCGCAGCCAGCCACCTGGCCAGCGCAAGCCGGCGATCATCAAACTGGCGTTACTGGCGGGTATCGGGTTGGTGGTTCTGCTGGCGTTGACAGGCCGTTTGCACTTCGTGTTTGCGTTGCTGGCGTTCCTGTATCCGCTGTTGCGTCGGGTGCTGCCTTCTCTGTTGATGGGGCGTGTGGGCGGCGGGAACCAGGGTGGTGCAACGGCGAGTTCCGGTAATCAGTCCTATGTGTCCAGCGACATTCTTGATATGACCCTGGATCATGATTCCGGCACCATGACTGGCAGTATTCTCAAGGGACCGACGGCGGGGCGCGAACTGGCAGCGCTCAGCGAGAAGGAGTTTATCGAGCTGCTGCGCTATTGTCGGGCACAGGATGGGGATTCAGCGCGGTTGCTGGAGAGCTATCTGGATCGGCGCTTCGGGGATTCCTGGCGAGTAGACGACGAGCCTGAAGACGAGCGCGGGACTGACGGTGGTTCCGCCAGTTCTGGCGGCCCCCTTACTGAGAGTGAGGCCTTCGACATCCTCGGGTTGGCACCCGGTGCCAGCCGCGAGGAGATTATTCAGGCCCACCGCCGGATGATGCAGAAAATGCACCCGGATCGCGGCGGCAGTAACTATCTTGCAGCGCGTGTCAACGAAGCCAAGGAACGCCTGCTGGGTTGATGGCTGCGTGCTGACGGTGTGTTCTACTCCGTTTTATTCCAGGAGATAGTGACGGTGCGTTTGCCCCAGTCCCTCGCCGCTTTGACATCCACACCCATGTAAATGTCGATCTTGTCTTTCCAGCGCTTGTTCATCTTGTCGCGCACGATGTACTTACCCGACATGCCTTCAATAGTAACTTCGGTACCGTGGGTCAGTCCGTCTTCGATCAGGTCACGGGACACGGCGATGGCTTTCATGCCCGGCTTGAGGGTGTCGCCCCAGGCGGTCAGGGCCGGGTCGCCGGCTTTGGTCTGGCTGTTGACGGAGTTGTAGGCGGTTGCGGTAACTTCCTGAGTTTGGCTATTTCCGCCGCTGCAGCCGACAAGTGTGGTGGCAGCCAGGGCGATGAACAAAGTGCGCATAACGAAACTTTCCTTTTATTTTCAATAACTGTACATAGACGGTACGTAAGAAAACCGGGAAAGATTCATCTGCTGAAAAGTCTGCGCGTTTCCCGCGCTGACGTGACCATTGGCTCAGGCTCAGTAATAATCCGTTTATCCGAACACCAACGCCACTTCATCTTCATTCCGAGGTTTTGTATCCATGGCTCTTTTTCCACCCGACAGTGGCGAGAACGATCTGTACATTTCGCGGGCCGATCCCGACAATCCGCTGGGCACCCATGCGGCTTTCAGCTTTGAGTTGGAAGGCAAGGTCTGGCCCACGGTGGAGCACTATTTTCAGGGCATGAAGTTCACCGATGAAATCCGCCAGGAACAGGTGCGCAAGGCAGCGACGCCCATGCAGGCAAGAAAGCTGGGCCGCAAGCGCCATAAAAGCCTGCGACCGGACTGGAAGCAGGTGCGCGAAACCATCATGACGCGAGCCGTGTACACCCGCTGCTGTACTTATCCGCATTTGGCGCAGGAACTTCTCGACACCGGCGACAGGAAAATTGTGGAAAACAGCAACTTCGATTACTTCTGGGGCTGTGGCCGGGACCGTCGCGGTGACAACCGGTACGGTGTAGTGTTGATGAAGGTGCGGGACAAGTTGCGGGAAGCGTGCTAAAACGTCTCGCCCAGTGACAGCCCGTGATGTAACGCGCGTCCTGGCACGTCATCTCACCTCCAGGATTTCGATATGTCAGACAAATTTTTCTTCAAGGGCCGGCAGGACGCGCGCCAGCACCACACCGCTTACGGCGGCTTTGAGACCAAAGCGAGCAAAAAGAGCGGCAGCAGGAAGTTTCCGCTGAACCTGCTGGTAACCAGTGAGTCACGCAAGCTGGAACTTGAGGCTCAGGTGGCCGAGGCTGGCCTGTATGCGAACATTACCGTGGACACCCGCGAGGGCGCTGTTGAATCCATTGCTGAACTGACGGCAATCCTGAACAAGGGGCCGACGGTCACGGTGGCGAAAGCCCCGTCTCGCAACGACCCATGCAGTTGCGGCAGCGGCCTGAAGTTCAAGAAGTGCTGTGGTTGAATGAGCACAGGGTTCGTCCAGCCAGACGATTGAAGTGATTGAAGAGAGCAAGGCCATGATTATTTGCGGAGTGGAACTGACCGGCAGCGATGCCGTGGTGTGTTTGCTGAATCTCGACCGGGGGCAGTTCAGCCTGCCGGAATGCAGGGTGCGCAAGCTCTCGCTGAGCAAGAACCACACCGCGCAGGACCTGAAGCAGTTTCAGGCAGCGTTCGCTGCCTTGATGACCGAGCACGGGGTGACCGGAGTGGCGATCAAGGAGCGGATGCCCAAGGGTAAGTTTGCCGGCGGTGCCATCAGCTTCAAGCTGGAGGCGGCCATTCAACTGATCGACCAGCCCGGGCTGGATGTCAGGCTGCTGCCACCGGCGCTGATCAAGTCCACGCTGGCCGCCCACCCCCTGCCGATTCCGTTTGCGGATACCGGGCTGAAGGTGTTCCAGGAGACGGCCTTTACCGCCGCTTACGTCGGGCACATGGCGAAATAGCGGTTATTCGCAGGGCGAGCTGTTCAGCGCCTTGGCCCAGTCGCAGAAGGTGTCCAGTGGCATCGGCCGGGCAAACAGGTATCCCTGCAAACGGTCGCAGCCAAGCTGGCTGAGCAGCTCACGGGTGATGTCATCTTCCACGCCCTCGGCCACAGTTTCCAGGTTAAGGCTATGAGCCAGTTTCAGGGTGTTCTGGACGATGCCCAGGTCATTCTGGTTGGAACATATCTGGCTGATGAAACAACGATCAATCTTCAGTTCGTGGATGGGCAGGCGGCTCAGGTACGCCAGCGAAGAGTAACCCGTGCCAAAATCATCCAGGGCGATCCTGCAACCGCTGTTGGCAATCTTCAGCAGCGACCCGATCACCGCCTCCATATTGTGCATCATGGCGGTTTCTGTCACTTCGAAGATCACCCGGTTCATGGGAATGTCGTGCTCCCGGATTTCGGTCAGGGCGAAGGAGACAAAGTGGCTGTTGGTGAGGTTCTGAACCGACAGGTTAATGCTGCAGGTGATGTCCACCTGGCGCTCATGCAGTGTCTGCATGGTTCCGCACGCCTGGGTCATGATGTGGCGTGACAGCAGATCCATAAGGCCGGCATTCTCTGCGATCTCGATCACCTCTCCGGCGGGCGCCGAACCGAAACGCGGGCTGTGCCAGCGTAGCAGGATCTCCGCGCCCACCAGCTTTTGGCTACTGCTGCTCATTTGCGGCTGCAGGTGCAGCGTCAGTTCCCCGGCCCGGATCGCAGGCGGCAGAGCCGTCACCAGATCCAGGCGTCGCCGTGCGAAATCGGAGATCTCGTTGTTGTAGACCTGCACCGGGACCTTGCTTGACTCGCTGCGGTCCCGGGCCGCCGAGGCATGCTGGTACAGGATTTCGGTACTGTCACCGTGCTCCGGGGCTATAGCCACGCCGCAGCACAGGTTCATGAAAACCGGCAGCCTGACGGCATGAACCGAGATCTCGTGATGCCCCACCACCTGTTCGATGAACGGCTCCAGCGGGCCTTCAATGTGCTCCAGGTCCATCAGGAATGCCGCAGAACCGAATTCGGGAATGGCGAGGTAGGCGCGCTGCCGGCTCTCAAGGCAGATCACACCGTGCAGACCCGCCAGCGTATGGTTGAGCTTGCTCATCAACTGGCAGAACATTTCCTCCGCCAACCGGTGGCCCATGCTGGAGGCAATGTCCTTGATCTGTGGGTAATGGACCAGTGTGAGCGCGACCCGCCTGTGTGCCTGCATCATGGTGTGTAGCTGCTGATTCAGCAGCGAGGCATTGGGCATCCGGGTGGTTGAATCGTGCATGGCCTGTTCCAGCGACAGCAATTCCAGATCCCGAACCTGGCGCTCGGCCATCTGTTGTTTTCGCAGGGCCGCCAGTTTACGTGCCCGCTCGTCCTTGATGCGGTGGGCGAGCGCAAAGGAGAGCAACAGTACCTCGGCGACGGAGCCCACCTGCATGGCATGGTTGGTGACCAGGTTCACCGGCAACAAATCAAAAACGTTCAGCAGGTATAGGGAAGCCCCCACGGCGAAGGTTGTCCACGCCAACGCAAAATAGCGGGCAATGGCGACGCCGGCCTTCAGGCCCGCCAGCCCCACGGCGATGAGCAGAAAAATCACCAGTGTGGCCAGCAGCCCTGCGAGCAATGCGCCGCGTGTGGGATCGATCCAGGTGTAGACCACCAGCAGGCCCGCAAGCCCCGCTGAGACCTTCATGCTGCGATCCCAGCGGGGGGAAATGTCTTGCCATTTCATGAAGCTACGGGCGAACAGCAGGGCGAACAGCGACACCAGTGCAGTACTGACGGGCAGAGCGTAACGGGTCAGCAGCGGTTGCCCGCCCCAGATCCAGGCGCTGCCAACGCCTGAGATACACAGCATCACCAGGCTCATCGACAGGATGTACAGCACGTAGTAGCTGTAGGCTGAATCCCGGAGTGAGAGAAACAGGAACAGGTTGTAGATCACCAGAGCGCACAGCACCCCGAAATAGGCCCCCCAGTAAAGACTGCGGAGGGAAAACTGGGTCAGCAGGCGGTCCTCGCGCCAGAGTTCCATCGGCACTTGCAATGACGTCGCTGACCGCGCCCGCAGCACCAGTTGCAATTCACCCTGCAGGTCGCGGGGTAAGGGCAGGGCGACCTGGTAGCTGTGGGGCTGTTGTCGCCGGATTTCACTTTGTTCGCGACTGATGTGGTAGATGGGCGGTTGTTGCTGATCGCGCAGGATGAAGAGATCCACTTCCTCCAACAGCGGGTAGGGAATCACCAGATACCACTGGCGGTTCAGGGGTTCGGGGATGGTTAGAGATGCTCTGAGCCACACCGACTGATCGGTGAAGCCCAGATTAAGCACGCTGTCGTCGTGCTTGTCTTGCCACTGCCCCCGTTTCAGTGCCTGATCCAGGGATTGCTCATCGCCGACAGAATAGTCGATGAGGTGGTTCAGCCGGTAGCGACCGGCGTCGCCCTGCACCGTCAGTGCCTCGCCGCTGGCGGTCAGGGCGAACAGAAGGGATATCGCCAGCCATCCTGCTGCCCATCGGTTGCGATTCCTCATGATGCATTCCTGTTCACCTTACTCGTCCAGCGGGCTGATCAGCCGGCCGGTGAAGCCGAGAAACTCGGCTTCCTCACAGAAGGCGGAAAAATCGCCTTTGCCAACGGCCGGCTGCCGAAGCAGAACCAGAGCTTCGACCAGGCAGCCCGGAATATCGCGGTTGTTCCAGGCAGGCATGCGCGGCCACATCAGAAATTCCTCATGGGAGAGCACCACCTTTTCTACCGCGATCTGACTTTCCTGCAGGCGCTCCCGGGCGGTAAGGCTGATGCAGGGGTGGGTGTCATCAGCGATCAGGGCGCCCGGGCTGATGTATTGCTGGAGTTCCAGTACGGCATCGCCGTGATGGGTCAGGCCTATGAACAGCTTCTCATCTAACAGATGGGCGAGGGAGGAGGTGTGCAGTATGGTGCCCCGGTCCGTGACGATTTCCTGGTCTTCCTCATAGCGCGGGTCAAATCCGATCACCCGGTCATACAGGTTTGTGAGGTCCCGGCACACCGCGTTGCCGATGCGCCCGGCGCCCCCCAGCACAACGATACTGGTCTGCTTGCAGTATTGGGGGCGATCGAGCATTTGGCGCGCCACGTCCCAGATCATGTATCGCGTTCCCAGACTGCCTTCCACCAGCGGATCCGCAATCTCGATGCCGGCTTTCATGACGAAGTTGGGCAGGCGCCCGACCAGGGCGATCCGTTGCACGTCGGGGTAGTCCTGCTGTAATCGCTCCATGTAAAGCCGGACCTTGTCGGAATCCGCCTCCAGCTCATGCTCCAGAAACTGCGACGCCACCATCAGGCCGCGCATGTCTTCGTTGCGGATGAACCCCAACACCATATTGGAGGGCATGCGCTTTGCCATGCCGGGGGTAAAATACGCTCCGGCCTGGTCCTGGTTACCGTATACCGCGAACAGGAACTTTGGCCGGGCCAGGGCGTGAAGGGGCGCGCGCAGATAGGTGTTGGCGAGGAAAACCGCAAGGCGGCGGCTGTTCTTCCACAGTGCCCGCTTGCTTGTGGCTGTCAGGCGCTGCCAGGCGGGGGTGGCACCGTAGAGGGTGTTCAGTTCGTTCTCGGTAAAACGTCTGCGATAGAACTGCAAGCCGATGTGGGACTTGCCGCTGTGCGTGACCGTCGCCGCGACCTTGGTGCCGGCCATGTCGCGGAAATCCACGTCGACGGCCTCACCGGGGCGGATGTACACCCTTTCAGGCCTTTTCAGGCGCAACCCGCCAGCTGATATGTCCAGCGTGTTGGCTTCTACTGTGTGATTGGCATACGTCAGAACCACCGGGACACGAATCCCGGATCGCAAATGCCGGCGATACTCCCCATGCATCCTTATCATGGTAGGCTCCCGACGTGCTTTCGAAGTGGATACTCACTTTCCTGGTACAGTCTGGACCAATCCACTGAAAGCCGCCATGTTTCAGCACTCTGAAAAGCCATATCCACGCTCTGCGCCATGCGCAGGGATCAATCGCCCCGGTTTCTGGCCTTACGGCCCATAGCCGAGACGGCCAGCGTGTGGACAATAAGCCCCTCATTCAGACTGGGTCAGTAGAAATATGGCACGAGTAACGGCACACGACGGCGCCAGGTTAAAGGTCAGGGAGATCGGGCGCGGCCCGGTTGTTATTCTGGTGCACGGTTTCGGGATGGACAGCCGTCACTGGCTGCCCATTGTGTTGCCGCTGGCGCACCGCTTCCGGTTTGTACTCCCCGATTTGCGGGGCTTCGGCGGCTCGTCGCGGCTGGCCTGCAGTGAAGCCTGTGTGCTGACCAGCCATGCCCGGGACCTCGACGCAGTCATCCGCGAATACAGCGTGGGCGAGCCGGTGGGCCTTGGCGGTATTTCCATGGGGGCAAGCACGTCGTTGCGCTACATGGAGCTGTTCGGTTCCCGCGCAGTGCGTCATTACGTCAACATTGACCAGTCACCGTGCATTGCTCACGGCCCGGGGTGGCCCTGGGGCATTTTTGGCGAGCACGGCCCAAACCGGATCCAGTCGTGGTGGCCGCTGCTGGAGCAACTGGAGCGCATTGATCCCGAAACGCCCTTTGGCCAATTGCCTATGGCCCTGCGCCAGCAGTTCCAGGACGATCTGGCCGAGTTCATGGAAGTTGCCCTCAGCCGCCGCTGGATGAAGTGGGCGGCGGGCCGGTTGATGCGTGTGCCCGGGATCGCGCGGCAGCTGGTGCCGGTGGACAACTGGTATACCTTGTACCAGCACATGCGGGCCTATGCCGAGCAGGGGTACGATTTCCGCAAGTTCCTGCCGGAGCTGATGGTGCCGACCACAGTGATGGCCGGGCGCCGCTCGGAAATGTACCCCTGGCCCGGTCAGGCGGTTATGGCGGATCTGATCCCCGACGCACGCATGGTGACCCTGGAAAGAAGCGGTCACGTACCGCTGATTGACCAGCCCCTGGCGTGCATCCGGACGCTGGGTGAGGCGTTCGAGCTTACCCCGGCGTTGCCAGCAGGGTGTTGATCGCCTGAGCAAAGGGCACCGGTGAATCCTCCTGCAGGAAGTGTCCGCCTTTGAGCGTAACGTGGGGCTGGCCCTGGGCCCCTGGGACGCGTTTCTGCATATAGGCATCACCGCCCCGGGTGATCGGGTCGCCATTGCTGAAGGTGGTCAGGAACGGCTTCTGCCACTGCTCCAGCACACGCCAGGCTCTGCGGTTGGCTTCGCTGGCGGGGTCGTCCGGTCGCATGGGGACCAGGCGGGGAAATGCCCGGGTGCCTGCTTTGTACTTCTTGCCCGGGAAAGGCGCATCGTAGGCGCGTAGCTCATCCGGTCCCAGCTTGCGGAAAGAACCGGAGTTGATGATACGGCCAATGGGAAACCACGGGCTGTGCAGGGCAAAGTTCTTCCAGATCTTGAACGCCAGTGGCGCTTTCTGGTCGCCCGTGGGCAACATGCCGTTCCCGACCACGATGGCGCGGAAGCGCTCGGGATTTTCGGCGGCAAGCCGCAACCCCAGCAGGGAACCCCAATCCTGGCAGACCAGTGTGATGTTGTTCAGGTCCAGTTGATCGATAAACGCCTGCATCCAGTCCATATGCTGTTGATAACTGTAATCGTCGATGGACGTGGGTTTGTCGGACTTGCCGAAGCCGATCAGGTCAGGCGCAATGACCCGGTGGCCGGCGGCGGCACACACGGGAATCATGTGGCGATAGAGATAGGACCAGGAAGGCTCGCCGTGCATCATCAGAATCGGGCTGGCATCGCCGGGCCCCTCATCCACGTAATGCATCCGCAGGTCCCCCACCTCCGCATAGTGTGGTTCGAAAGGGTAGTCCAGCAGTCGATCGAAGCGCGCATCCGGGGTTCTGACGACGTCCATGGTAAGGGCCTTGTTGTGGGTTGAATGGGTGAGTCACCTGAGAATCAGTAGGAAGCTTGGCACTGGATTTACGGGACATCAAGATGCTTCCGGATTTCATCGGCCAGCAGGCCTATACTGAGGGACAGCAACCGGTTTCGCCCCACAGATTTCCCGATTCTCGTGTTCTCAGCGAAAAGCACCCACGGCGACGAAGCCAGCCTGTGCGATATCAGTCAGGGCGGTCTGGCCTGCAGCCTGCGCAAGAAACTCCGGCGTGATGAGCCGGTGGAGCTGGGCATCCCTTCATTGCAGCAGGACTACAAGATTACGGGCCTGGTTGTAAGGTGCCGAAAAATAGCCGACGGATATCGGGTGGCCATTCGCTTCAGTGATGAGTCGGAGTCCTTCAAGAGCAAAATGGTGGAGCAGGTTTGTCAGATCGAGCACTTTCGCCAGGCGCTCTGTAAGGACGGGCGCGAACTGGACAGTCAGACGGCGGCGCGGGAGTGGATCGAACGCTATGGTCGCCAGTTTGCAGACATCTTTTCCGGTTAGATACCCGACGGCGTTGGTATCGAACTTGCGCTGAAAAACGCTGAGCAGGAATTGCCGGGACTGCCAGTGCTCGAAGCACTGCCCGGAGATAGCGATCAGAAGGTGAAAGCGGCACCTACGGAATAGTAGTCGATATCGAAGTTGTCGAGTTCGTAGCGCTCATATTCGGCCCGAACCTGGAACGAGAACAGGGTGATCCGCGCGCCGATGCCGTACAGCGGGTCAGTGCCGTCTTCGTCACCAATGTCATCCAGATCACCGTCCCAACGGATGAAGCCGGCTTTGCCGAACACACCGACGGGGCCGAGTTTTACCCCAGCCAGGACCGCGCCGGTCCAGCCGTCCACTTCGAAATCGGCGTTGCTGATCGGGCCGACGCTGCCACGGAACTTGCCAAAATCGACGTAGGCGCCTTCCACGGCAAGATCGATCAGCGGGATCAATCCGAAGTTGTACCCTGCAAAGATCTTGTAGGCGGTGTCCTCGTCGTCGAAATCGATGTTGACGTCCACATCGTCGGCGTCCGGAAGTTCATCATCAAAGTCGAGTTGTGCCTCGCCGATGGAGGCTCCGAGATAGACACCGCTATCGCTCCCGGCGAGGGCGTTTCCAGATACTGCGAGGAGGGGAATTGCAAAAATGAGGGGAATGACAGTATTCATGGTCTTAGCCTCCGTTGCCAAGATGGTATCGGTTAAAAAATAGGCAACTCCCTGCCTGCTGTCGAACAATTAAACCTAAAATTCCTGCAATCCTTTTTGGAAATCCGCACTCTGATCACTCAAATTTGTCCATGGGGGCCTTTCGCACTGTAGAACGGAACACAAACGACGCTCCCGTCGTTGGTCTGGTTGAATTCCCGAATTATAAGAAAAAGGAAAACCAACCATGCCTTACCGTCCACGCTGTTGGATTCAACCTCATCATCTTTTTTCTTTCGCGCTGCCACTGGTTATTGCCGGGTGTGTCGACGTCGGCTCCAGTGGCTCAACTACGCGGCCGGCCGCCGAACAGAGCGCCGCTCCTCCTGAGCAAGCTTGTGAGAACCCTGGCAGAGGTTCCGCCCCGGAATGCCGGATTCCGGTTACCTGTTCGGAAGACACTCCGCTGGAAGGCGGGCGCAGCTATCCGGTGACACTGACGTCCGCCAGCGGAGAAACGATTGCGTTTCAGGTGCTTGAACCGATTGGCGGTATTGACTGTGAGCTTGGTCATCCGCTGGTGCTGCACGGCCATGGGTTTGGTGGATCGCGCACTCTTGAGGGTTTCGAGAATTACCGGGAAGCCGGTTTTACCGTCATCTCGATAGACCAGAGAGGCTTCGGAGAGAGCACCGGCACCGTGCGGGTGATGGATCCGGAGTTTGAAGGGCGTGATCTGATACAGATTCTCGACTGGGCTGAGGAAAATCTGGATTATCTGCAGTATCGCAATGAACCGGATCTGCCAGAGGCCCTGAATCCGAACCTGGTGGCGGGCGCCATTGGTGGCAGTTATGGTGGCGGTTTCCAGCTCCTGTTGCACGGCCAGGACCCCAGCCAGAGAATGGATGCCATGGTGCCCGACATCACCTGGTATGACCTGCGTTACAGCCTGAACCCGGGCAACGTGATCAAGACCGGCTGGGATCTTCTTCTGGTAGCAGGGGGCGAGCAGGGCTCCACAGGAAATGGTAACGGCGGCCTTGACCCCATTATTCGCGAGATTCTTGCCCAGGGGGCGACGCTCAACCGCTTTCCCGAGGCCGGCTTGGACTTCTTTTACTATCACAGCCCGGCATACCGCTGCACGGGCGAGCCGGTCTCGGTCTCTGACAGCCCTGATCTGCTTAACTATCAGATCAACCCACCGGCTTTTGACGTGGCGCCAACGCCTTACCCAAAGGTGGATGTGTTGCTGACACAGGGTATGAAAGACACGCTGTTCAATTTCAACGATGCCTGGCGTAACTTCGAATGCCTGAAGTCCCGCGGCGGTGATGTCCGGTTGTTGACCCATCAGACTGGCCACATCCTGCCTGTTGAGGCTCCGGACGAGGCGCAACCGGCGGAGTACCTGGACCCGACGGCGGGGCTGCTGGAATTGCCCGGGTTTCAGGGCGCAGCGGGCCGGTTTGCCTGCGGCGATATCTCCATAGCCGACGCAACCCTGAACTGGTTGGAGCACCATCTGCTGGGTGAGCCGCTGGCGGGGTATTTCGATGGAACCGATTCGGAAGTCTGTCTGTCGGTGGACGATGGTCGCTCTGCTACCGTGGCCATGGATTCCTTCCCCGCCCCGGATCTTGAGGGTGGGGAATTGCAGGGCGCCGCGGTGGTAGAACGGGCATTTGCCACAGAAGTGCCGGTGGCCTCCGGTTATGAAGCCGTGGCCACGGCGACGCAGCCGCCTGCCGCCCTGGTGTTGGGTCAGGCGGGCGAGGGTGGCGCCATACTTGGAGGCATTCCGACGGCCAGGCTCACGGTATCGGACCTTGTGGGTCGCTCATCCTGCGAAGTCGAGCTTGATCCCTATGCGGCCGGTTGCGATCCGATTGTGTTCGTTGGACTGGGCAGACGAGCGATCGGAGAGGCCCGCTGGCAGCTTATTGACGATCAGATCAAACCGGTTCGTGGCCTCAAGGATCAGGAGGTCATTGAGCTGGTCGGCGTCGCGGAGGCACTGGCGCCGGGTGACGAGCTGGCTCTTCTGGTTTACGGCTTCCACCCTCAATACCCGGCAAGCTGGTCGAGGGATGCGGTGGTACCCTTTGTAAACTTGGCGGGCACCGTGCAACTGCCGGTATTGCAGGGGGAGCTGATTGGCGGGGAGTGATCGGGAGTGACCGAGCCTGGCTGCGCAATGCAGCCAGGCATTCCGGATGACGGCCAGTTACCGATTCAGTTCGTCGCGGAAGCGGGTTGCCGTACGAATGAGCAGGGCCTCTTCGGCACTGACCGGCTGCATATCGTCGACTTTTTCCAGCAGTGGCAATGCCGCTTCTTTGCCGTCGTCGCCGTCCATTTTCAGGTGTGCCCGGGCGTATTCGTAGTAGACTCCGGGGTACTCCGGTGATATCTCCCGGGCTTGCTCGAACAGGTCTACTACCGAGGATTGTTTGGCGCCGTACGTCAGCCGCGCAACAAAGCCGCCGGCTTTCTCGATGATGCCGGCCTGAACACCGGCCAGCAGAGTGATGGCGTAGACGTTGTTGGCGTCTTCATCGAGCAGTGTTTCCAGAGTGTCCTGAATTTCCGAGGTATAACCGGTGCCGAGCGCTTCAGTTGCGGAGAGGTCCTCGAGAATCCGCGCTTTACCGTAGGCATTGCCAAAGCGGATCATCGGGTGATCCGGAGCCATGGGCATGATGTCCCGGGTGAGATGGATCACCTCTTCCAGCAGCGCGCTTCGGTTGTCCGGATCAGTTTCGATCAGCTTGGCGTAAAGCGCCTGGGCGTAGAGCCCGGGAAAATAGCCGGCGGGCCCGAGCGCGAGCCCCAGATCCCGCGCTTCCTGAAAACGACCATTGAACAGCAGGCTCCAGGCTTTGCGCAGTTCCGCGGCGTAGGCGGAGAAATGCTCGTCCAGGTTGCCCTCGGAAAGAAAGGCGAGCTCCGGATGGGTGTTGGCGATGGACTGCAGGTGCTCCTGGGTGTAGTCGTACATCTCCGGCCAGCGCCGGGCGTCCTCTTTCAGGCTATCTGCCGTGGGCAGGGGGCCCCGAAGCCCATAGGTCAGCGTCTGCCAATGCTCCGCCAGATTCTGTTCGGAGTAGCTGAATGACGCGAGCGTGTCGGGATAGCCGCTCCAGTTCTGGGCAGACAGGGGCGTGGCGCTGCACAGCAGGGCGGTTATCAGCAGTAGGGTACGGATCAGCATGGCGATGGCTCCTCTTTTGATGAAGGAGAACACAGCGTTACGGGGCTTCCATTGGCTCTGGTTCTCGGATCAGCCGAAGAAATGCCAATTCTGTAAGCCAGGTTGGATGGCGATGATGCTGGCTGATTGGGTATGCTTTATGCCCTGACAGCAGACATGGAGCGTGTTATGAACGTGATGGTTCTGGGGGCCTCGGGGTTGACCGGCGGTCTGGTTCTTGAAGGCCTGCTGGCCACGCCGGCGGTGACGTCGGTGGTGGCACCGGTGCGCCGACCGCTTGCCATTGAGCACCCGAAGCTGTCGCAGCATGTGGTCGATTTCGCTGCTCTGGAGGCCCATGCGGCGATCTTTCATGTCGACGCAGTGGTCTGCTGCCTTGGCACCACGATCCGCAAGGCCGGGTCCCGCGATGCGTTCCGCAAGGTCGACCATGACTACGCCCTGGCGGCGGCCAGACTGGCGAGGATGGCCGGCGCCCGGGCGTTTCTTCTGATGTCCGCCGTTGGCGCGTCGGCCGCTTCGTCGGTCTTCTATAGCCGGGTGAAAGGGGAGCTGGAGGACGCCGTGCGGGCGCTGCGGTTTTCACACCTGTCGGTTTATCATCCGAGCTTGTTGCTGGGCGATCGGGACGAGCAGCGCACTGCCGAATCCCTGGGGATGGCGGTCATGCCGTTGGCCAACCGCGGCCTGATCGGACCATTGAGAAAGTATCGCGCGATCCCTGCCGAGACGGTGGCGGCCGCGATGGTCAATGACGTTGCCGGGCTGGCCGGAATTACACCGGCCACGCCCGTCACGAGAGTCCTGGACTACGATGCCATCCTTAACCTTGCACGCTCGGGCCAAATAGCGGGAGGGGGTGACAGCTAGGTTGACTCTGCGTTCATTCCCATAGGCACATACCCTTAACGCCTTGATGAATCCTCGTTCAGCAATGTGGCGTAAATGTGGTTGTTCGTTAGTAAACAACCAATGAGGTGTAATCACTATGGGATTGACATTCAAGCACATTCTGACTGCCGTCACGCTCACCGTTGCCTCCAGCGCGGCGCTTGCAGCGGAGCACGTGATCGAGATGAAAAATTCCGGTGACGATGGCGCCATGGTCTTTGAACCCGGGTTTCTGAAAGCTGAGCCAGGCGATACGGTGAAGTTTGTGTTGGCAGACCAGGCCCACAACTCTGTGTCTGTCGAGGTGCCCGAAGGCGCCGAAGGCTGGCAGGGTGGTATGAATGAGGAAATTACAGTAACTCTGGATGAGGAAGGGGTCTATGTCTTCAACTGTACGCCCCACGCGGCACTTAACATGGCCGGCGTCATTCAGGTTGGTGAAGCTGTGAACTATGACAGCGCCAAAGCGGCGGTCGACAAACTCGGATCTGCAGCCGCCACGAATAAGGACCGCCTTGCCGGTTACTTTGAGCAGGTTCAGCAGTAATCACTGTTATCCCTGCACACCGGTAGAAAAAGCCGCGCGCCTGCGCGGCTTTTCCATGTCTTCCCCCTGCACATTGTGTTTTCAGCTTCGTAAGACGTCCGCATTAGTGAACACCTCGTAATGTCTGACTTGAACGTGCAGGATCGCGACGTTTCCTGTAGCCTGCGCGGCTTTTTCATCAAGAGGCAGACGCTATGAACGTTAAATCCCAACCCGTTTTGCGGGCCAGATCCGGGGCACTCGCTGACAGCGACCCGGTTGTTCTGGTGCTGACTGTCGGCTTTATTCTGCTGTTTGTTGGTGCCTCGGTGATCGACAGCTCTTTCGTTGCGGATCTGATCGGGCAGGGCTTCACCTGGACTGCGGCCTACCTGGGTTCCTTCTTTCAGGTGCTGTTGCTGCTGACATTTTTTGTTGCCATCGGTACCGCGCTCAGCCGGGCGGGTCAGGCACGAATTGGCGGTCTGGAGCGGCCGGAGATCGGTCGCTTTCGCTGGCTGTCGATGATCATGTGCACCCTGCTGGCGGGCGGCGGTGTGTTCTTCGCCGCCGGCGAACCGGTCTATCATTTCGTGGTGACGCCACCGGCCTTCGATACCGAGGCGGCAACCCCGGCCGCCGTTGCGCCGGCCATGGCCCAGTCGTTTACCCATTGGGGTTTCCTGGCCTGGGCGGTGTTGGGCTCGCTGACGGCTCTGGTGCTGACCCGTGCGCATTACGGCCAGGGCAAACCCCTGCAACCGCGAACCCTGCTGTACCCGGTGTTCGGCGAGAAAGTGATTCAGGGCCGCATTGGCGGTGTGATTGATGCCTTTTGTGTGATCGCCGTGGTGGCCGGCACGGTCGGGCCCATCGGGTTTCTTGCCACCCAGATGAGTTTCGGCCTGCACGAACTGTTCGGGGTCACCGACGGGTTCGGTACCCAGTTGACGGTGCTGGTCATTCTGGCCGCGGTTTACATGACGTCAGCGATGACCGGGCTCCATAAGGGTATCCAGTTGCTCAGCCGCTTCAACGTGCTGCTGGCGCTGGCCATCGCCGCGGTGATTCTTGTATTCGGACCCACCCTGTTCCTGGTCAACACCTACACCCAGTCGATGGGAGAATACGTCACGTCCTTCTTCGCGATGGCAACGATGACAGCGGAAACGGCGCCGGGCTGGTGGATGAAGTGGTGGACCGTGTTCTTCTTTGCCTGGTTTATCGGCTACACCCCGTTGATGGCGGTGTTTGTGGCGCGGATATCCCGTGGCCGGACGGTTCGGGAAATGATCCTGGCGGTCGCGGTACTGGCCCCTGTTGCCACCACTCTCTGGTTCACCCTGCTGGGTGGCTCCGGCATTTATCACCAGCTGGCGGGTACCTTCGATCTGACCGACGCGTTGAACAACTTCCGTTTTGATGTGGCGACCCTCACGGTGGCCCAGGCGCTACCGGGCGGTACCTGGATGGCGGCCGCCATCCTGTTGCTGACCACCATTTTTGTGGCGACCACCGGCGACTCCATGAGCTATTCCATTGCCATGGTCGGTGCTGGCCATGACGAACCAAGCCCGTGGATTCGGGTATTCTGGGGCGGCGCCATGGCGTTGATGGCGGCGATTCTGCTGTATATGGGAGCGGGTCAGATTGGCGTGCTGCAGCAATTTATTGTGCTGACGGCGATACCGGTGTCACTGATTATCCTGCCCTCGCTGTGGACCGGGCCGAAAGCGGCCATGGCGATGGCACGGGAACAGGGGCTGGTCTAGTCTTCCAGAGAGCGGGCGGCCAGCCGGGTACCGGAGCCGCCCTTCGTTTATTTATCTGAACAGGCTCACGGAGAGCGGATGCTGGAAGCGTTTGAAGCCGGCTTCAGGGTGTGGTTGATGCCGGGTGTGTCGGCGGTTTTAGCCGTGGTGGCCACCTACGCGATCTATCGGTTGACGCTGGCGGTGGTTCGTCATTTCTCCGAGTCCAGAGCGGTGCCGCGGCTGTTTCTCGATGCGTCGGCCAGGGCGCTCGGCCTGGTGTTCTGCCTGCTGGCGCTGTCGGGCACTCTGAAGGCGGCGCCGGACGATCTGCCGCTGATGGGAGCGATCCAGCAGGTGACCACGCTGCTGTTGATTCTCGCCATCACCTGGGCGGCAGTGCGGCTGACGTCGGCCATCGGTGAGGTGATTGTTGCGCTCAATCCGGTGCTCGAAGGGCATTGGAAACGAGCGCGCAAGGTCGAAACCCAGACCCGCTTTCTGGTGCGGGCGCTCAACATTCTCATCGTGATTATCGGTTTTGGTGCCGCGCTGATGACCTTCGAGTCGGTCCAGCATATGGGCGCCAGCCTGCTGGCGTCGGCAGGGGTCGGCGGCCTGATCCTCGGGTTCGCCGCTCGGCCGGTGCTCAGCAATCTGCTGGCCGGCATGCAGATTGCACTTACCCAGCCGTTCCGCATCGACGATGTGCTGCACGTGCAGGGAGAGTGGTGCTGGGTGGAAGAGGTTACCGCCACCTATGTGGTGTTGCGGGTCTGGGACCTCCGTCGGCTAGTGGTGCCGCTGCAGTGGTTTATCGAAAATCCGTTCCAGAACTGGTCCCGCAACACCGCCGATTTGCTGGGTGCCGTGTTTATCTGGGTGGACTACACCATGCCGGTGGAACCGCTGCGGCAGGAGTTCAATCGCTTGCTGGAGCAGTCGAACCTGTGGGATGGCAAACTGGCCACGGTGCAGGTCACCGATTCCAACGATCAGGCCATGCAGGTGCGGTTTCTGATGAGTGCGTCAGATTCCAGCCGCAACTGGGATTTGAGGTGTGCCGTGCGGGAGGGACTGGTAACCTTCATTCAGGAACACTATCCCGCTCAGTTGCCGCGCGTGAGAGCCAGGCTGGTGGAAACCTGAAACGCAAAGGAGAACCTGGTTTAATGCCTGAAGATCCCCTGAAAACCCTGTCCGATATGGCGAGCGATGCCCACGCCCGTATTCAGGCCACGCACCAGCATATCAATCCGGTGGTCGAAGTGCGTCGTGGTATGCGAGACGCCGGGATCCCCGCTGATGTGATGACCATCGACTGTCTGCGCACCCGCCGGCGGATCACGTTTGTCCTGCATGACAGGCAACCCGGCAACGTGCTCTACCAGTTTGTCACCATTGATGACGAAGTCGGCAATGACTTCAAGCAGATGGCCTTGTCCGATATGGATGCAGGCACCCTCTTCGCCTGGATTGAGGAGTATTTCGGTTAATCGCTTCGCGATATGACCGGTGCGAACAGGCGCATGTTGTGATGTAAAACAGGTCGAATTGAGGGTCGTTCGGCGCTACGATGGACTGATACATCACAATGATAAGAGCAAGAGGTAAGCCCAATGACCAACGTTGGGGTATGCATGTGGTCGTCCTGATCCGCGTTTTGCAATGGTTGGTTGCAGTGCTTCTCTGGGGTGTCGGGTCGTTAGCGACGGCGGCCGCGCAACCGATTGCCATCACCGCGGCTTCATCCATCCCGGCTCATTTCGAGGTGTGGGAGGACCCGCAGGGGCAGGCCGACATTGCTCAGGTCACCCGGCTTGCCGACGATCAGTGGGTGTCTGTTCCCTCCGGCAGTGCCACCTACGGCATTACTCCGTCGGCTTACTGGTTGCGCTTCACCCTGGAAAACCGGACAGCGGAGCCGCTGAACCTGGTGGCGGAGCTGGCCTATTCCCAACTGGATGATGTGGTTTTCCACGTGGTTTCCGGTGGTGACGTTGTGGAGGAATTCCGAACCGGTGATACCCGGCCGTTTTACCCGCGCCAGATTGACCATCCCAATATGCTGCTGCGGCTGGACCTGCCGGCCGGCGAGTCGCAGACAGTGTATGTCCGGGCCAGAACCGCCGGGTCCATGATCCTGCCCCTGCACGTCTGGCGGGCGAACGATTTCTTCAGCGCCGCTTCCAACGAGCAGAAGCTGCATTTCTTCTATTACGGCAGTCTCACGGTCATTATCCTGATCAATCTCGCGGTGTTTCTCACGTTGCGGGAAAAACTCTATCTCTACTACGCGCTGGCCATCACCGGCTATCTGCTCTTCTTTGCATCCATCAAGGGCTACAGCTTTCAGCTGCTGTATCCGGACGCGCCGTCACTCCATGCCCGGGCGCTGCTGGTGTCGATGCCGATACTGGCGTTGTTCTCGGTGCTGTTCTGCCGGGAATTGCTGAAAATTCCCACCCATAGCTCGAAACTGGACATCGCCATTCGGGCGATGATCGTGTTTGAGGTGATCAACTTCATTGCCGCGCTGACACTGGGCTACAACGCGGCGATCCTGTTGTCGGCGTTCTCTGCGCTGGTCTTCTTCTCGTTGCTGTTTGTGGCCGGTCCCATCACCTGGGCCGCCGGAGTCAGAGCCGGGGCGTTCTTCACTATTGCCTGGACCCCGCTCACCATCGGTGTTCTGGCCACCGCCGGCCGGTCACTGGGATTCTTTCCGGAAAACTTCATGACCGAGCACGCCATGCAGATCGGCTCCGGGCTGGAGGCATTCATACTCACCCTGGCGCTGGCGGATCGTTTGTACCGGGAGCGTGAAGAAAAGATCCTCGCCCAGGCCGACAGCCTGCGGAAGGAGAAAGCGCGTAGCGAAGCGCAGAACCGCTTGGCGGAAGCCATGACCCACGACTGCGTCACCGGGCTGCCCAACCGGAATCGTTTCGAGCGTATGGTCAATGACCAACTGAAGCGCGACCCCAGTGGCCACTACATGGTAGGTGTGGCGCGCATTACCCGCCTCGACGAGATCAACCGTACCCTGGGGCTCAGCCGCAGCGATCGGTTGTTGCGGCGCCTGGCGGCGGAGATGACCCGGCTTGCCAATGAACTGCCGATACTGCATCGGCCGCAGCAGGGGCAGGAACGATCAGAGCTGGTGTATCAGTTGTCCGGCGACAGTTTCGGCGTGTTGGTCAATGCCCACAAGGTGACCGACGACTTCGCGGAACTGAACAAAGTATTGCGACGGCTGGCAGAGCCCATCTCCCTGGACAATCTCGCTATCGAACTGCACCCGAAATTCGGCGCTGCCAGCTACCCGATGCACGGTGACAACGCGGCGCTTCTGCTCCGCAATGCCCATGTGGGGATGGAGATCGCCCCCCACGGCCCATTCGAGACCGGATTCTACTCACCGGATCTCGACATCTACAGTGAAAGTCGGTTGACCCTGATGTCGGATCTCAGGGAAGCGTTGCAGGAGAATCGCACCGAACTCTATTACCAGCCCAAGCTGTGCCTGGAAACCGGCGTGGTGATCGGAGTTGAGGCACTGATCCGCTGGCATCACCCGCAACGGGGCTGGGTGTTCCCGGCGGATTTTATCCCGCTGGCAGAGGAAACCGGAGTGATCACCCAGTTGACCCGCTGGGCCATAGAAAGGGGCATCCGTGATCTGGCGGATCTGTCGGCCGAGTTTCCGGGGCTGACCGTATCCATCAACATTTCCGCGCGGGATCTGGGTTCCGGCGAGCTGAAGCGCCTGATTGCATCGGTGCTCCGGCGCCACGATCTGGCCGCCGAACGGCTGACTCTGGAGCTGACTGAGACGGCCGCCATGGAAGATCCGGACCGCGGCCTGGTTGCCCTGGCAGAGCTGGCGGAAACCGGCATTCAGATCTCTATCGACGATTTTGGCAGCGGCTATTCCTCACTCTCTTATCTGCGGCAGCTGCCGGCCAATGAGCTCAAACTGGATCGCTCCCTGATTGAGGACGTGGACAGCAGTGAAAGTTCCAGAGTGATCGTGAAAACCGCCGTCAATATGGCCCACAGTCTCAGCTATCGCGTTGTGGCCGAAGGGGTTGAGCGCGAGACCACGGCGCGTTTGCTGCGGGACCTGGGCTGCGACCGGCTGCAGGGGTTCTGGTTATGCCGGCCGCTGTCACTCAGTGACGTCAGGGAGTGGCTGGCGCAGTATCCGGCGTCGCTTGCCCGGCTGAGCCGCGTTAAACCGGGCAGGGGGTAGGTGGTGTCTGATCTGGATAACCTGAACCTGCGCCATCTCTATTACTTCTGGGTGATTGCCCGGGAAGGAGCCATTGTCCGGGCCGCTGAACATCTGTCGCTGACACCCCAGACCCTCAGCGGTCAGTTGGCTGCGTTTGAATCCGCCCTCGGCAACGCGCTGTTCCGCCGTGCCAACCGGTCGCTGCAGCTGACGGATTTCGGGCAAACGGTGTTCGGTTACGCCGATGACATGTTCCAGACTGCCCAGGCGTTGACCGATGTGCTTCGCCAGCCGGCGGAACACCGACCGTTAAGCCTGTCGGTGGGTATTGCCGCATCGATTCACAAGCTCATTGCCTACTACCTGACGAAGCCCGCCCTTTCTTTGCGTCGTGAGGTGCGGCTCAGTTGTCGCACCGCCGATACCCCGGAATTGCTGAAGCGTCTGGGGCAGCGCGAGCTGGATGTGGTGTTGACGGATCGCCAGCCGGGCTCCGGCGAGGCCAGTCAGTTCCGCAGCTACCGCCTGGCCAGTTCCACTATGTCTCTGTATGCCGCGCCAGAACTGGCAGACAGCCTGTCCGGCAATTTTCCGGACAGCCTGAACGGTCGCCCGTTCCTGGCAACATCCCTCGACGCGCCTTACATCAATGCGTTGATGAACTGGTTTTCCAGCCAGGGCATACGCGTGAATGTGGTGGCCGAGGTGGACGACAGTGCGCTGATCAAGGTCTTCGGGCGTCACGGGCTGGGCTATTTTGCGGCGCCCACGTCGATTCGCGATGAGGTGTGCCGGCAGTATCAAGTGGTGCACGTGGCCAGTATCGATGATGTCAGAGACACCCTGTACGCTGTTACCCGCGCCCGCGGCAGTCACAACGAGGCAGTTATGGAGTTGTTGAAAGAGCGTCGTGAGCTCATGGATTAGCTCGAAAAATTCGAACAATAAATCAGATAAAACTTTATTCTTTTCGATCTTTTGTTGGTGGATCATGAAATCGTGTTCCATCACAGGAGAGCCGTCCATGAAAACTATCCACAAGTTTCGTCTCGAGTCCGGCAGAGAGCCCACCACCCTCAAGCTGCGCGAAGGTTGCAAGGTCGTGCGGTGTGAGTATCTGGTCGCCCAGAAAGGTGTCTACCTGTGGGTTGAGCAGCCCCTGAATGTCACCATCCCCACGGTCGAGCGGCAATTCGTGGTGGTGCATTCCGGCGATCCGGTGCCGGACAGCTTCCAGTACCTGGACACCGCCCTGGACCCGTTCGGTCCTGAGGCCTATCACCTGTTTGAGGTCACCCAGAGGGAAGAGCGCAAACCGGGTGTTGCCGGCTACCCGCTCAGCGAGGTGGTGTTCAGGCCCGCATTTCAACGAGCGGGATCGGCGTAACATCAATATTGTTCCAAGGGGCCCTGCGGGGCCCTTTCTTTTGCCGGAGTGTTTTCTGCAATGCCCGATATTATCGTGATGTTTTTCCTGCTGGGGGTGGTCGCCGGTGCGCTGCGCTCGGATCTGACTATTCCCAAAGCCGCCTACGACATTCTCAGCCTGCTGTTGATGTTGACCATCGGTCTCAAAGGCGGCATGGCGCTTCATGGCAACCTGCACTGGGGGCTGCTCTCGCAGGTACTGGCCATTGTGGCACTGGGCTTCGTGATTCCGCTGATCCTGTTCCCGTTGCTGCGTCATCTGGTGCGTCTGAACGTGGCCGATGCCGCCAGTTTCTGTGCGCACTATGGCTCGGTCAGCGCTGGCACGTTTGCGGTAGCGCTGGCCTGGGTGGAATCAAGGGGGTTGGCGATCGGCGGACAAGTGACGCTGTATCTGGTGCTGCTGGAACTGCCGGCGATTCTGACCGGGCTGTGGCTGTACCGGCGCTATCAACAGGGAGACGCCCGCACGAGTGGTTCGGGCACACCCTTGTGGCAGGAGACGCTGACCAATCGCAGTGTGGTGTTGCTAGTGGGCGGTGTCATCATTGGCATTCTGTACGGGCCGGACAACGGGGATGGTGTCACCGCGCCGTTGACCGGTGCATTCTCGCTGGTGTTGTCGCTGTTCCTGCTGGAAATGGGGCTGGTGGCGGCAGACACCTTGCGCAAGATCCGGCTGCGCCACTGGCGGGTGATTGCCTTCGCGCTCTGCCTGCCCCCGCTGCTCTCGATCCCCGGCCTGCTGACTGGCCTGTGGCTTGGCCTGGAACCGGGAACCATCCTGGTGTTGGGTACCCTGACGGCCAGTGCCTCCTACATCGCCGCCCCGGTGGCGGTCAGGCACGGTATCCCCGACGCAGACATCGGGTTGGCCATGCTGGCGTCACTGGGTGTGACCTTTCCGTTCAACGTGATTGTCGGAATCGGGTTATACAGCTACTTCCTGGAGGGATTGACAGGGTAATGCACGTTGGCATGCTCCTCCGTTTCGAAATAGCGGTCGTAACGGCCGCTGTCCTTGAAGGCCTGTAACCGCTGGTTGAAGGCTTCCATCAACCGCGGCGAGTCGAGGTTGGCAATGGGAAAGAGCAGGAAGCTCTTGTTCTCCAGTATCGAGCGCGGGTGGTGCACAATCTTGCGGGCGTCGGCGCGCTCAAGTTCGCGGCGCAGTATGTGGTAGCCCACGTTGATTTCTTCGGGAAAGGCGTCGATGCGCCCATGCAGAAGTCGCCGGAAGTTGAGCTCCGGGGTGGCCACCCATTCAACGTCCAGAATTTTGTTGTCCACTGCACGGTCAAATCTGGCGCCGTAACTGTAGCCGATACTGCCACCGAGGCGGAGATCGGACAGATCCGACAGGTCCTGCCATTGGATCGGGTCGCCGGCTCGGTGGAAAAGCACGAAACGTTCCTTCAGGACCGCCGCGCTATAGATAAAATCCTGCTCGCGGTCAGCCTCATGCATCCAGACGGCGGTGGCATCGTGGCGGCCAAGTGAGGCTTCATAATAGGCGCGCTTCCAGGGCAGGAAATGAAAGGTCACCGTGTAGCCTTCCTCTGCAAAAATATCCCGCACCAGACGTGCGACGATACCTTCGCCATGACTGTCCTTGTCAAAGTAGGGAGGCCAGTCCCCGACGGTTATGCTCAGCTTGTGATTGTCGTCTGCCTGCCCGGCCTGCGCCCAGAAAATCGTCAGGACCACCAAAGGCATCAGGAACAACTTCATGGTGTCACCTGGAGTTGAGACTGGTTGCTGGTCTTTTGAGTCTAGACCACTTGGCGTATGCTGGGCACGCAAATCGCCCCAAACAACCGGAAACACCTCGATGAAATTCCCCAAAGCCACCGTCATACTGGTTTCAGCCGCGCTCGTTTACGTTGCCTGGGACCTGACCCGTGACCAGCCCGATGCCGGCGACCCCGCTCGCTTTGCCAATCCGGCGGAGAATGCGGTGAAACGTGGGGAGGTGGTGGACTGGGTTGTGTCACGGATTTCCGAGCATTGCGAAGACATCACCGGTGAAGCGGCGGGAAGTCAGGCGCATGCCGGCTGTGTTGAGCGTAGCGAGTCCCGCAATTCCCTGTGCCGACGCGCGATTTACGACAGTTTTCCGGAAACGATCCGCTCTGAGGCGGTGTTCCGGGATGTTGCCCTTACCATGACGGATTGCCTGGCCCAACACTGAAGGCCGGGAACAGAGAGCCAAACCATGACCAATGAAGAGCTGACTGCCATTCTCGAACTTGATGGTGAGGAGCGGTACGACTATTTCCTCAGCCAGGTTGGCGAGGAACGGGAAATCTGGATTCTGGTGAATGCCGAGAACCGGTTTCTGAAAATTGCTGCCGACGACGGCGATGTGGAATACCTGCCGGTGTGGCCCAGCGCCGACTTCGCCGCCGCGTACGCCAAGAGTGGTGACGAGCTCACACCAAAGAGTCTGTCGCTGCCGGATTTCCTCAAAAAGTGGATTCCCGGTCTGGCCAAAGACGGCCTGGACATCGGCGTGTTTCCGGGGCTGGACAAAACCCTATGGATCACCGAACCGGATGAGCTCAGGCAGGATCTGCAGGACGAGCTGTCGAACTTCTAGGCCTCAGGCCGTGTCGAGTTCCCGATAAAGGGCGCGGCCCAGCGCGCTGAAGTACTGTTCGAACGCTATGTTGATGCGTTCCCGGTGCTGACCTTGAGGATACAGTCCCGCTCTGGCCTCGTCGGAGTGGCGGCTGCCCCGAACCAGAAAAGGGCTGGCGGGGTTGCTGTCTTCAACGAAGGCCTCGAAGGCGCGGGCACACAACTCCTCTGGCCGGGCGTAGTAAAGTACCCCCAGTTCACGGTCTGCCTTGCTGGACTGTTCAAACAGCGCACTGGGCAGTGTGCCCTCCCGGTTCAGAATAATCACCTGAAAGCAGTTGCCCAGCAGGGCATTCAGTGGATGGGCATCGGGTTTGGCGTGATCCAGCCAGGCGCTGGACGCAAACTGCGTCGCTTGCGAGCCCCTGAACATACGGCTGCCCATGTAGTGATCAAAGGCATGGAACCATTCATGGGCCAGGCTGCCGGCCCCCGCGTTTTTGGCAAGAGCCAGCTGCCGCGTTGCCGGAATATAATGGGCCGCCACGCCGGGCCTGCCACCAATCCCGTATTGCAGCCCCAGGGTCTGCCTCAGGGATATCAGGTGTTCCGGCCCCCGCAGTACCGACATCAGATCATCAAGCGCCTGCTGGAACTGCGTTGCCGCGCGATCCCGCTCAGGCACCGACACCCAGCGCCCGACCTCGATGCTGCGAAAGTCAAAGCGCCGCCGTATGCTGGCAAAGCCCGGTTGCTGCTCTGAAAACCCCATGATGAAACCTTCCTTGCCGGTTACTGCGAACGAGCCGTCGCAACGGCGACCTCCGCTCATAAAGATCTGTATGAATATACAGTATTGTTGCTGTGTATAACGTCAAGGTCAATCATTGTGGGAAAGTCGGGCCACGATAAAAAGAGGGTGCGGTCAATTTACGGTCATATTGTGCGAGCCCCCGTGGTAAAGGGTTTCAGCAGGGCTTTCCCGCCGTTGCTAACACAGTTATCCACAGTTTTTGTTAGCAACTTTCCGCGCGGCGGGCGGAATGTGAATGTTCTTGATACCTGGCCGGGAATGGCGTCTCTCCGCGAGTCTTCCGTAATTAATTCGTAACCTCTCCTGGATATTCTTCTCTGATAACTATTACGGGAGGAGTAAACGATGAAAAAAATTCTGATTCTTACCGGCGCAGCCTGTTTTGCTGCCTTATCTTCTGCTGCTCAAGCCGAACCGCTTGGTGGTTTGGCTTTTTCCGGGACTACACCACACACACCGGCTATGACCTCTAAAAATGATTTCACGATCGTCGGTGACGAAGACCTGATGGCGCTGGGAGCCATCAATGAAGATGGCAGCGTTCGAGCGATTATCGAAATACCTACCGGTACGTCTGCGAAATGGGAAGTCAGTAAAGACGATCCCAAAGCGGTCTACTGGGAATACAAGAAGGGTAAACCGCGTGTCGTTAACTATTTGGGTTATCCGGGTAACTACGGTGCAATCCCTGGTACAGCGCTACCAAAAGAATTAGGCGGCGATGGTGATCCACTGGATGTCATCGTACTGGGCCAGGCGGCTCCACGCGGTGAACTTGTCGATGTGCGGGTTATAGGCGTACTGAAGATGCTCGATGATGGCGAACAGGATGACAAGCTTATAGCGGTAATGACACAGGACTCACCTTTTGCGCACATTGAAAGTGTTGCACAGCTAGACGCCGAATTCCCTGGTGCGAGCCAGATCGTTGATCTCTGGTTTGCTAATTACAAAGGCCCAGATGGTGGCATGGAAGGGCTGGGTTATGAAGATGCCGAATCAGCGCGTGCGTTGCTGGACGCCGCAGTTAAGAACTTCAACGCAATGCGTTGATGGCGCAATCGTCTAGCTGACTCGTTGGACCCTTGAATCAAACCAAGGGTCCCTTCTGAAAGTTAAACTGAACATCCGCTTTGCGAACAAGGCTACTCGCGGACCTCAGCTGAACAAAAGCTGCCAAGATATGGTTAGATCCGCGTCCACATTATGCTGATTTACGTCGGGCGTTCTGGCCACTTCGTTTTAGTAATAGGTCTGTAGCTGATTCTCTTACGGGGCTATCTGAGATTTCAAGCCCGCCTCAGTGAGCGCCGCGGCAATTCCGTCAGCCATCTTGCGATAGCCCCTAGCGTTGGGGTGAATCCGGTCGGCCCGCAGGTCCTCGTCAGAAAGTACCTCGGAGAAAATATCGTCGATAAGCAGGGTGCGCTCTTCTTCGGCCAGTTCCTCATAGATTGGCGAGTCTGAGAGGCTGCCCACACTGGCGCCGAACACGGAGAACTCCGGTACCGCTACCAGCACAGGCAGGGCTCCGGACCGGTGAACGGCGGCAATGATTTCCCGAAGATGCTCCTTTACCTGAATGGCAGACTGGCGCCGCAGAAAATCATTACCGCCCAGTTCCACAATCACCAGGTCTGGTTCATGCTTCTGAAGCATTCCCGCGATGCGTCCACGGGCTTCATTGGCGGTGTCACCGGGCACGCCGGCATTGACGACCTTCCAGCCGGTTGACTTTGCCAACAGTGAGGGGAAGTCTTCGCCCTCCCCAGCTCCGGTGCCGTGGGTAACGCTGTCCCCGAATGCCAGTACCACCGAGTCGTGCGCCAGAGGTTGATAGCGAGGCGGCGAATCGCCGCAGGCGGTGAGTAGTAGCGACAACATGAGGAGTATCAATAAAGGCAATCGCGGTACCCCTCCCGCCAAGGCATGCTGGGTATTCACAGGTGAACTCCCGTCTGGGTCATTTCTGCTTTACGATAGGCTTGCGCCTGAACGGACGCAACTGCTGAATCCCGAACGAGGAATCTCAGCCCCATGTTTCCGCTTCCGCTACGAACCGGCCCTTTACACTGTCGCTATCCCTTAATTTGAATGTTCGCTCTAGCGACAGGCTACTCACGGTTCCCAGCTAAACAAAAGCGGACATTGGGGATCCTGTGCAAAGATGCACGCTCCCATTGGAAAGCGGACCTTTTATCCATGCGAAAATGGGCTAGTGAAAGTATCGGGAACTGAGGAATCGGAACTGGGGGATGTCGATGCAATACGAGCTTTTCGAGCTGAGCCAGTACCATCGCGTCCTGCATCACTGCGCTATGGATGGATCAATCAAGCTTTACATTCCCGGTGAAACGCCCTGTGCGGAGCCGCATGCAGGATGTTATGGGAGTTGGGGGTTAGATACCCCCGGCTACCCGATTTAATCTTTTTGGATGCTCACTGCCCTACCTCATATTTCTCTCTTAGGCTTTGCCATTGCGACCTATCCAGCTTTTCATAATCTTGCGTCATACTCCGAATAAAGCCGCCTTGGCTATCAAAAATACACACGTATTTGACGAATATTCCGAACGAGGCGAACTCTGAACTTATGTACCAAACATCTATGCCCTTTTTGTCTGGTTGATCCCGAAATTCGAAAACCTTGGTATACGCAGCCTGCTCCAAGTCACCGCTTCGAATAGCCTGGATATTAGCCTGCAATTTTTGATCACAAGTGCGAGCATATTCCATGACTTGTTGACTAGCGAATTCATCTGCATTCGAGCAGGCACCAAAAAATATGACCAGCATCAGTGTGCAGCTCTTGGTAATAAGTTTTAAATGTCGCACGAGATCAATCCTTAATTTAGCGCTTTTGTTTATCGGCGTCCCGATAGGGGCGTCCGTTGGAGGCCGCAGGCCGGAACGAATTTGATTACTTTGTTAAATACCTACTCAACGTGAGCCTCTAAAGTATCCCTAGCGGCGAGGCACCATGCGCTCATATCGGGCCTTGAGTTCTGGAGGAATAAGTGGCCCACGATATCGAGTAAGTGATATGCAGCATATTCAGCTTTGGCTTCACCGTAATCTCGTTGCAGAGATGATTTCATCTGACTAGGAAAGAAGTTTTCTTTGAGCGTTGCCTTCATTACCCCTGGCGGTGGAAAGTATTCGGCTGAACTTTCAGGTACCGCACTAGTAGATTTCTGTAGCGCATTCATAGCAAGCTTGACGGTCTTGGACTCGAATGAGTTTGACCGAACCAAAAATATCACAACTACAACAACGGCGAGAATGCCAAAAAAACCCATTGTTTTTTCTCCTATTCCCGACTCTGCTGGTCAGTATTTAACAGTACATTAGTTTGAGTGCCGACTATACCGCAGTTGCCCCCATTGGAAAGCTGACCTTTTTACCGATCCTAGATAAGTTATTAGCAGAGCCTGGACATTTCTCCAAGGTAACCGTCCGGTGATCTCATCTTCAGCCTGGCGTTGTTGGCGAAGAAACCGGATTTCCCAGCCGCGGTTAAACATAATGCGGCTCCAGAGTCAAACGCTTGTAATTGCATGGCGCGTTTTCGATGTGCTAGATTTGCATAAACTTTCGAACGCTAGGGCCGTAGATACGATGAAAAATAATCGATTTAGAGGGTTCCTTGCTTTTACAGTATTATCTTTTGCAATCCCTGCCATGGCTGCGTCGCAAGTTGATAGCGGTTTCAATCTGGAGAGTAGAGCTGCGGACCAATTTTTTGAGCTCGAAAAGCCCGCTTTGCGATCGTATGTGTATGCACTTGAGACTCCATACTATAGTTTGAGATCAGTTGATGGCGCTCCCGTCGTCTCGGAATCAGATGGAATCAAAGATATAAACTGGGAACGCAAAGATCGGCTTTTAACTCTGCCGAAATTTCCATTTTTTTCTCCCAAAAATACGACGGTTGGTGTTCTGAAGGGGTCATGGGGAGCGTCTGGTGGAAGCACGCAAACTCTCTATTTTCTGGACACGGAATCTGGAAACCGAATAAAAATTCATATACAAAACAATCGTCGTCCCGAGTGGATTTTGGAGGACGGGCTACCGGTTGGAGTTAAAACTCAGCGTTGGGACTCTCTTGGCCCTCGGGCATTCTCTCTCGGGTATGCGCCTCGGACCGATAGAATACTTGTCTTTAGTAAAGAGGAAGAGAAGCTGGTTCGAAGCACCAAAAAAGAACAAAAGCTTTTCGAGTCGGAATTGGCCTCGATTGAATTCTCCGATGAAGAGTTATCCGAGTTGGCTAAACCTTTTTTCGATATCGATCGGCAGGTTGGGGAGAAATTTGTCGACTACATGTATTACTCAGCCCGCACGAATCAAGGAAAGAAGGTGGGTGAACTCCTACGAAAAATAGGCGCTTCAGATTTGTTAAAGGAAGAGACAGATCGCAGTCTCAAATACATTGAATAGGTCTACGAGGCCGATCGCTGAAATCGTTCTGATATGTAAAATTATGCCTGATGGAGCTTAAGCAGAAGCTCGGCTCCGACTTAATGGGCGAGGTCGACGATGAATAAACTGCTGGGGATTCTAACCCGTAGCCATGTTTCGCTAAGCCCGAAAGCTTCACCCACGACTCTAATTTCGCTGGTAATGCCGTGAGACTTCGCCAAAAAACCTTTTCTTTCGCTAAGGCCCTGCTGCTACTCACCAGCATTAGTTGTGGAGCATTTAGCTGGGCCGGCTATCGAACGACAGTAGAGCAGTGCAACGGCTTACCCCAACTCCCCATACCAAGCGTGGCAGGCACCTGCCTCGGGTTATTAGCCGGCCCGGAGGTCGGATTTATTAAGCCGCGTAAAGCACTGCAAGTACCCGGTGAGAATCAGCTCCTGGTGACTGATATGGGCGGCTGGTCCGACAACCGGGGAATATTATGGCTGCTTGATTTCAGTACTGAGAGAGGCCTGCTTGGTCCATTTTCGGCACGAAAACTTGCCACCGGCTTGTCGCTACCCCACGACATTAAACTCGGCCCTGATGGGCGCGTTTATCTGGGTGAGGCCGATCGCATCCAGCGTTTTTCATTGCGAGATCAAAGCATGGCCGAGGTTGAAACGGTGGTCGCAGACCTTCCTTACACGCCAGACGCTTACCAACACCCATTAACCAATTTTGTGTTCTTACAAAACAACGACTTGCTGGTAAATGTTGGGTCGAAGACTGACGCTTGCGGGAAAGCACCGGGTGAGTGCGATGAAGCACAGTTCGTAGGTTTGCGGCTCTATTCCTATCAGCAGGAAAGCGGTCGGTGGGATCCAGAATATAAACTCTATGCAACTGGGCTACGCAATTCTATGGCTTTGGCAGTGCATTCCAGTGGCATGATTTTACAAGCTGAGAATTCTACTGATCTGCCGAGTGCATCCGAACCCTACGAAGAAATTAACATCATTCAAGAGGACGGTTTCTATGGCTGGCCGTATTGCCTGAACCGGGCTTTTGACCGGGGCAAAATTCCGAATGGTTGTGAGCAACCGCGATACGTGGCTCCGTATTCTTTAATGCCGCCGCATGTAGCTCCGCTAGATATGATCTATTACGATAGCGATGTTATGCCCGTGCTCAGCAATACCCTAGTTCTCAGCTGGCACGGCTACCGGGTGGTGGGGCATCGATTAGTCAGCTACGAAGTCGATGCTAGAGGGTTGCCATTGTTGGCGGAGCAGGTTACCTACGCCCAAGATCCTATTCCTCCCGGCACCACCTTCACGAGTCATACAGTGCAGCCTTTGGGTGGCACCAAAGCCGATGCTCAGCATCAAGAAGTAATTTATCGTTGGAACGAAGTGTCAGGCTTACGACCTGAAGGTGCGCCGGTAGGGCTACTTCAGTTGGACGACGGCACACTGTTAATTGTTGAGGATAAAAACAAATCATTGTTGCGCTTGGCACCCGGGCAACCATATTCAGATCCGTATCAAACGACTAGCCTAACGCCAATTGAAGGCTTCCACTTTGAAGGGGCTGTCGTAGAAGTTTTGGAAAAACGCTGTGCCAGTTGCCATACCGAGTTGGTGAGCGACCCCGGGCGGGTACTGAATAAAAGACAATGGATAGGCGCAACCGGGAATATTACAAGATTGGAAAGTCGGCTGACTCAGCACCCGAGACAAATGCCTCCTGGCCAGCCGCTAGCAGCGGATGAAGTCGAAATCATACTCAATGCTCTGGAGTAAAACTCGCTCAAGGACCGCTGACTAATCTTTTTTAGTTGAGGTGGGTTGGACGCTATTACCTTTCGGCTCGACACCCGGTCTTGAGAGCAGTTAGGCTTCGAGCACTGATGAGAATATTCATGTAACTGGAAATAGGAAAAAATAAATGAAAATCGCAAAGTACATGCTGTTTTTTTTAATCTCAACCTCAACTTCTGTATTTGCCGACAATTGTGATAACCCTAGGGATGACTTCGACGGCTTGTATTGCTTGAACAAGGTCTATCAAGAAGCAGACAAAGAATTAAATGACGCTTATCAAGAACTGCGTGGATTTCTTACGAAGGAAGAGAAGAGAAAATTAAAAAATACTCAGATTTCTTGGATTGAGGATAGAAATTCAAGTTGTAGCTTGAGAAAAGGTGGTAATTTTTATGTCAGTTTAAACTGCACAACCGCTACCACTATAGAGAGAACAAATGTCTTAGAAGATCGCATTAGAGAATGTAAAGCAACGGGGTGTCAGCCAAGTAAATTATGAGCTAACAGCGCACTCGCCAGATTTATAACAGTGCAAAAGTGGCTGACGAATGTCTGCCACCGGCAGGCCAGTGTGGTTACATCGCCTGGTTTGTTAGATTCGTCAAACAATACGGTCTGGAGTGAAAGTCATACTAAGCAAATTGGCTAAGGGCGTTCCTACGCAGCTGTCGAGACTGACGGGGCCATCCCGTCCGCGACTGCCATTCTTTGGTTTCATTTGGCAAAATAAAAAGGCCAGAATCGCGGGGCTCGCTGTCTTCTTCACAAAATCTCGCGCATCTGCTTCTTCTGAAGTTTATAGATCCACCTTTTGAGCAATAATGTTCTCTGCTTAATAAGTGGAGATATGTCGGAATCCGCATCACCCGCCCGAAGGGCAATAAACATAGTCCCTTCAACTCCCTCGTAATGATGATCAAGTAAAAATGAGTTAAAGTTTACAGCTAAATCTCTATTTTTAATCCAAGCCCTTTGAGAATGTAGCAGAAATTTTTTCCCTTCCTCAGGTAACTCTTCACGAAGCTTTTTATAATATTTATTCAGCTCTCTATCCCATAATTCATAACTTAGAAAGCATCGAACAGTTTTTGAATTTATATATGTATGATCAATGCATAGCTGTTCATAATTTTTATTATAATCTTCAAAAGCCGCTACTGAACCGAAGTCTTCCAAGTAAAGGAAATCCTCGACCTCCTTAAAACTAAAGTTTTCCTCTTTAAAATCGTCGCCAACATTTTCTGTAATAGGTAAAAGAGTCAGCGTCACCGAGAAGATTATAGTTTTCAGCATAAAATATAAGCCTCGCCTTACTTTTATAATGCTAATTTTTTCAAGATTATTTATTGCTTGCCAGGCGTCCGACGGAGACCCGTCTGACCTGCTCCCCTCTAGCTTAACTGTTTTAAGCTTAGTAATGTTAACTCCGATTGGTGCTGAAAAAGGTCCACTTTGTGGTCAATATGAATGTCCGCTTTGCGACCTGAGCGGCCAGTGCATGGTAAAGATATCCGGCCAGAAAATGATTCCATGTTTATGGACCACTGTCCCGTGTTGAGCCCGGTACGTCTGGGTGAACCGGGCGGAACCGGTTAGACTGTCCCGGTGCGGGACGGCGAGTATCTGAGCGGACTACGTCCCCGGGAATCACTGGCGCAAGGAGCAGGTCTTGGAAGCATTACTGATCATTGTTGTGGTTGCATTTGCGCTGTTGGTTCCGGTTGGTTCGCTGCTGGGGTTTCTGGCGTTCCGGCAGCGCCACCAACAGGCCAGAGAGGTCGCGGCGCTGACGCAGGAAATGGCGGCACTGCGGGCGCAGATGAACCAATTCAACAGCACGGTGCCGCCGGCCAGCGACCTCGTGCCGGAGGAGCCCCGGGTAACGTCTCTGCCGCCGCTGGAGCTGGACGAGCCGGCTGAGCCGGTGGCGTCCCGGAGCCGCCTGTCCCTGCCTGTTAACCGCCTTTTCAGCGCCCTCAAGGAACACTGGATGGTCTGGCTCGGTGGCCTGAGTGTGGCGCTGGCGGGCATTTTTATGGTCAGCCACTCCATCAGTGCCGGCTACATAGGTCCGGTGCAACAGCTGCTGTTGGCGCTGATCAGCGGCCTGGCTTTGCACGGAGGCGCCGAATGGCTGCGGCGGCGGCACCGGGGCAGCGATGACGTCTTCGCGGCGTTGGCGGGCGGCGGCAGCATTACGCTCTACGCGGCCTTGCTGGCTGGCGTCCACCACTACGGGCTGATCGGGCCCACGGTTGGGCTGATGGGATTGGCCGCGGTTTCCCTCACCACCATGTTGCTGGCTCTGTTGCATGGGCCGATATTGGCCATCATGGGGTTGAGTGGCGCCTATCTGGTGCCGCTGTTGGTGGGTGGCGACAGTGGCAACGTGGCTTTTGTGCTGGCCTACAGTTTTCTGATCTCCCTCAGCTCGCTGTTGCTGATGCGCTACGTATTCCGCGTCTGGCTCTGGTATGCCACGGTCACCGGTGCTGTGCTGTGGTGGCTTGTGGCCAGGTCAGCGGCCCCGGCCGAGGCGTCCATGCCCTGGTACCTGGCGGGTCTGTTTGCCGCGTTTGCGCTGGTGGCGGGTAGGATCCGCACCGAAGTGCCGCGCTGGCGGGAGGTGCTGCTGGTGCTGCTGGCGCTGTGGGGGTTGTCGATTGGCGGCCAGGGCACCTCCGATCCGTTGATGCTGGGCTGGTTGCTGATTCTGCCGGTAGCGGCCCTGGTGCCCCAGAGCCGCGGCGCGCTGTGGTATCTGCCCTGGGCCGCGGTGCTGGCCAGCGCCGTGGGTTGGTTGATGTTGGCAACGGTAGTCAATGTTGACGGCAGCCACCGGTTGGCGATGCCGGTCGCGCTCCACCGTGACTTCGTGGCCTACCTGATGGCCGCCGCGACGCTGACAGCGGGTCTGGGGCTCTGGCACTGGGTGCGTGCGCCGGAACGTCAGCGCTGGGCGTCGTTCACCCTGCTGGTGCCGGTGGTCTGGCTGGTTCTGGGGTGGCTGCTGATTCAGCGTGCTGAACTGTCGCTGACCTGGGCAACGGCAACCCTGATCCTGGCGGGCCTGTACGGCGTCATTGCCGGTTGGCTGGAACGGCGGGCCACCGGTCGCAGCGGCGTTGTCTGGGCGATTCTCGCGGCACACATCTGCTACTCCCTGGCCGCGGTGATGGTGTTCCGCGAGGCTTCGCTGACGCTCGCGTTGTCGGTTCAGTTTGTCAGTCTCACCTGGCTGGCGCGCCGCTACCGGATGCCGCAGTTGTATCTGTTGCTCAAACTGGCGCTGGCCCTGGTGGTCGCCCGCCTGACCTTCAATCCGTGGTTGGCTGGCTACAACACCGAGGCGCACTGGTCGTTGTGGACCTATGGTGGCGCCACACTGTGTGCGGGTGTGGCAACCTGGCTGGCCGCTCGCAACACCGCGATTCGCCCCTGGCTGGAAGCTGCCACCCTGCACCTGCTGGTGCTGTTTCTGGGCGCGGAGCTGCGTTACTGGCTCTATGACGGTGACATTTTCACGCGACAGTACAGCTTTACCGAGGCGGCACTGAACACACTGCTTTGGGGCGCCCTGAGCCTGAGTTACACCGTGCGGGCGCGGGTGAGTGAGTCCCTGGCCTGGCTTTACCGTTGGTTCTCATGGGTGTTGCTGGGCCTGGCCAGTGTGAGCTATCTGACGCTGCTGAGCTGGCACAATCCCTGGTGGGGCGGCGACGCCATCAGCGACACGCCGGTGTTCAATGTGTTGTTATTGGCCTACGGCGCGCCGGTCCTGCTGGCGCTGGCCGTGTCGCGGTTGCCGCAGCTGGTACCGAGGTTCTGGGCGCTGTGTGTGGCGGCGGCGGGCTTTCTGCTGTTCACCGCCTTCGAAATCCGACAGCTCTGGCAGGGCAGTGACATGGCCCTGTCCGCGGGTGTCTCCGAAGGTGAGCTTTACAGTTATTCCGTGGTGGGCATGGTGTATGCCATCGCCGCAATCCTTTACGCCACCGGGCGTCATCACCAGGTACTGTACAAGGCCGGCATGGCGTTACTGGGCCTGGTCATTGGCAAGATTTTCCTGATTGACATGTCCGGCCTGCAGGGGCTTTGGCGTGTGGCCGCCTTCATGGGGCTCGGGCTGGCCTTGCTGGGTCTGGCCTGGCTTTACCGCCGGGCCCGCACAACACCGTTGGCAGAGGCGCCAATGACGGGCCCCGATGCCCTTCGAGAGTAGCCTTGCCGGCCGTAAGCTGGCAAAGTTCACCCCATCAATAATTCACCATCAGCAAGAGGATTGGCCCGTGACGGACCTGGTAGATTACAAATTGAACGACGGCATCGCGACCATCGTGATCAACAACGGTAAAGCCAATGCGCTCAGCCACGAGGTGTTCGAGGGGGTCAATGCCGCGCTGGATCAGGCGGAGCAGGACAAGGCCGTGGTTATCCTGACCGGTCAGCCGGGTGTGTTTTCCGCCGGTTACGATCTCAAGGAAATGCAGAAAGGTCCGAACGAAGCGGCGGCGCTGGTGACCGTTGGTTCCAAGCTGACTCGCCGTCTGGCCGCGTTCCCGCTGCCGGTGATCGCCGCGTGCAGTGGCCACGCCATCGCGAAAGGCGCGTTTATCCTGCTCTCCGTGGATCACCGCATTGGCATTGAGGGGCCGTTCAAACTCGGCCTGAATGAGGTTGCCATTGGCATGACCATGCACCACGCCGGCATCGAGATTGCCCGTCATCGGCTGGCGCCGGCGCACTTCTACCGCTCCGTGGTGAACGCGGAGATCTACAGCCCGGAAGGCGCCATTGCCGCCGGTTTCCTTGACGAAGTGGTGGCTCAGGACAAGCTGATCGAGCGCGCCAACGAGTTGGCCAGCCACTTCAAGACCCTGAACATGCGGGCTCACCGGGAAACCAAGGTGAAAGCGAAAGCCGATTACCTGTCGTTGCTCGACCGCAGCATTGTCAAAGACGCGGAGAATCTCGGCCTCAGTGGCTGAGCCTGCCAAATCCCTCCCGAAACTGCCGGTATTGCTGCAATGTGCGTTCTATACCGGCGGCTCTGAAACGCACCGTCTGCCCGGGCATGCACTGGGCCAGACGGCTGGCGGCCAGTGGCGTCAGGTTGCCGAGGCGCGGGTAGCCACCGATGGTCTGGCGGTCGTTCAGCAGCGCAATGGGCTGACCGTCCGGCGGCACCTGCACCGCACCCAGTGAAATGCCTTCGGAAACCAGCGAGCCGATCGAACACTGCAGTCGCGGGCCGGTCAGGCGAACCCCCATCCGGTCCGCGCGCTGGTCCACCTGCCAGTCGGCATTGAACGCATCGAACAGGCTCCTGCCGGAAAACGACGCTATCTGCGCACCCGGAAGCAGGTCCAGCGTGGCGGCGCGGCGGTAATCCCGCTGTTCCGAGTGCGGTGCCACGCGTTGTGCCGGTGGCGCTGCGGTGCCATGCACGGCCAGCCTATTCCCTTCACGCAGCGGCGCTCCCTGGCCGTCAAAGCCGCCGATCTGTTCCCGTACCACGCACGCGGCACTGCCGAGCACGACATTACCCCGGAATCCGCCCGCAACCGCCAGATACGCGCGCAAGCCGTTGCTGGGTGTGCCGAAAGCCAGCGTATCGCCGGCCCTGAGGTTCAGGGTTTGCCAGTGCGGAGCCGGTCCCCGATTGCAGGTGATGCTGAGGTCAGCACCGGTCAGCGCAACGGTGAGGTCCCGTTCGGCCACCAGCACCAGACCACCGAAGGTGATTTCCAGCGCCGCAGTACCCCACGGATTGCCCACCAGGTGGTTGGCCCAGGCCCAGGCGTGCAGGTCGGCCGGCCCACCCTGGGTGACACCGAGGTGGCGCACGCCAAAACGGCCGGCGTCCTGCAGCAGCGCCAGCGGACCGGCGCGGGCTACACGAAATCCGTTCAGATCACTGTCACTCATCGGGCCCGCTCCGGGCCAGGCTGGCTGACCGCTGTGGTGTCGCCGCCCCGGGCCTCGAAGGTGGCCTGATCCACCGGCACGAAGCGCACCCGGTCGCCCACCCGAAGCAGGCTGAAGCCGTCACGATCGCGATCAAACAAGCGGGCGGGGGTGCGCCCGATCAGATTCCAGCCGCCGGGGGTGGCCGCCGGGTAGGCGGCGGTCTGCTGGCCGGCAATGGCGACGCTGCCCGCCGGCACCTGTTGCCGGGGCGTGTCCAGGCGGGGGCAGGTCAGTGCACTGTCCAGCAAGCCCATGAAGGCGAAACCGGGGGCGAAGCCGAGTGCGAACACGCGGTACTCGCGGGCGCTGTGGGCATCAATCACCGCGTTCACCGACAGCCCGGACAGTTCCGCCACCCGCTGCAGATCAGGGCCGGTGCGCGGGTCATACCAGGTGGGCAGGCTGTGCTGATTGCCGCGGGCCCCGGCGTCGGCGGGTTCCAGCCGGGCGAGAATAGTCATCAGTTTCTGTCTTGCGTCACAGGGCGTCATGCGGAACGGGTCAAACACCACCAGCAGCGTGGTGTAGGAAGGCACCAGATCGACCAGGGTGTCGCCGAATTCGGTCTCGCACTCCCCGGCCAGGGCCGCCAGCCATGGCAGGTTGTTCTCGTCAATGCGGTCAAACAGCCGCACCATCCAGGCCTCCAGGCCGGCCCGCTCCAGACATGGCAGGCGTGCGGGATTCATGCCGGCCCTTGCAGCATCGTGAGCATCTGGCGGATGGCGCGCACGGAAGCCACCGACTCTTTGTTGTCTCCGTGTACACACAGGGTATCCGCCTGCAGGATCAGGTCACTGCCGTCGCTGGCGGTCAGGGGGAGCCCGCTGGCAATGCGCCGGGCCTGCTCAAGGATCATGTCGGGGTCATGGTGCACCGCACCGGCTTCGGTCCGGGATACCAGCCGGCCATCACCGTCGTAGGCGCGGTCGGCGAAGGCCTCAAACCACAGGGTGATGCCGTGCTCCCGCGCCAGCGCGCGGATCTCACGGGTATCCCGGGTGGCCAGCGTCATCAGCGGCAGCGTCGGATCGTAGGCCTTGATGGCCCGGGCCACCGCGCTGAAGATCTCCGGCGTGCGGGCCATGTCGTTGTACAGTGCACCGTGGGGTTTCACGTAGCGCACCTCGGTGCCTTCGGCGCGGCACATGGCGGCCAGCGCACCCACCTGATAGAGCACCAGATTCTCGATTTCCGCCGGCGAACAGGCCATGGCGCGCCGGCCGAAGCCCACCAGATCCGGGTAGGCCGGGTGGGCGCCGATGCCAACGGAATGTTTGGCGGCCAGGCGCACGGTGCGCCGCATCACGTCCGGATCGGAGGCGTGAAAGCCACAGGCAATGTTGGCCAGGTCGACTTCCGGCATCACGTCGTGGTCCAGCCCCATGACCCAAGGGCCAAAACTCTCCCCCATGTCGGCGTTCAGCAGTAACCTTTTCATGGTGTCCTCTCTGTGTCTCTCGATTCTCGCACCGCTTCATGATATATCAGCACACTTATTGTCCCATTTTTTGTTTGGAAGCTTCAGACATGCCGAAAGCCAGTGAAATCAAGAAAAACTCCGCGGTCGAGTATGAAGGCCGGGCCTATTTTGTGAAGGACATCGAACGCTCTGTGCCCCAGGGCCGTGCCGGCGGCAGTCTCTACCGCATGCGGCTGTACGATGTGGTCACCGGGGCCAAGCTGGATGAGACCTTCAAGGACTCGGACATGCTCAACCTGGCGGACCTGGTGCGTCGACCGGTGTCGTTCTCCTACTCTGACGGTGACGAATACGTTTTCATGGACAGCGAGGACTTCACCCAGTACAGCCTGAACCGAGAGGCCATTGCCGAGGAGCTGCTGTTCATCAGCGAGGAGACCCAGGGCCTGATGGCGGTGCTGGTCAGCGATGCACCGGTGGCGCTGGCTCTGCCACCGACCGTGGATCTCGAGATTCTGGAAACCGACCCGTCGGTCAAGGGCGGCTCGGCCACGGCACGCACCAAGCCGGCCAAAATGGCCACCGGGCTGGTGATTCAGGTGCCCGAGCATATTTCCACCGGTGATCGCATCAAGATCAACGTGGAAGAGCGCCGGTTCCTGGGTCGGGCCTGATTGTTATGACCGATCGAACCTCCAGACCCGTCTCTGCCTCCGCCATCGAGAAACACGTCTACAAGGTGTTTCCCAATGACATGAATGCTCACGATACGGTGTTCGGTGGCATGATCATGGCCAAGTGTGACCGGCTTGCGCTGGTGGTGGCAGAGCGCCACTCGGCTCATGTCTGCGTCACTGCGGCGGTGGACTCCATCCATTTCCGTGCGCCCGCCAAGGGCAACGACACCCTGCTGTTCAGCCTGGCGCTGAATCGCAGCTGGGGCTCATCCATGGAGATCGGCGCGCGGGTGGAAGCGGAGAACAGCTACACCGGCGACGTGCGCCATATACTGTCAGCCTTCTTTACCTTTGTGGCCCTGGATGAACATGACAAGCCGGTGGATGTGCCGGAAGTCACCCCGGAAACCGACGAGCAGAGACGCCGCTTTGATAATGCCCAGATCCGCCGCGAAGGGCGCCTGGAAACCCGCAAGAAGTTGTCCAACCGCTGAGCCCTGGACGCTGGCCCGGAATCAGAGGCCGGCGTCCCTGACATTCTCCATGACCACGAAGGTGCTGGTTTGCAGCACGTGTGGCAGGGCCGAAATTTCCTCGCCGAGCACTTGCCGGTACTCCGCCATGTTGCCGGTCCGCACCTTCAGCAGGTAATCGAAATTGCCGGCAATCATATGGCACTGCTCAACGGCAGAAATCTGTTTCACCGCCTTGTTGAAGGCCGCAAGGGCGCTGCTGCTGGTGTCGTTCAGGGTCACCTGGGCAAAGGCGATGTGACTGAGACCAAGCTTGGTCTGGTTCACCAGCGCGGTATAGCCGGTGATGTAGCCCTGATCCTCCAGACGCCGCATCCGCACCTGGCAGGGGGTTTTCGACAGGCCAACCCGGGACGCCAGCTCGGTGACGGTAATCCGCGAATTCTTCTGCAGTTCACGAATAATGGATTGATCGATTCTATCCAATTCGGCCATGTGTTGGGTTCCAGGCTGGATTAACGGCTGATTCCTGCATTCAATATAATCAAAAAACCTTTTATTCGAAACACTATGGTCAAAGCGACTTTCTGGCCTTGGTTATACTGGGCTGATCACCAGACCGGAGAGTTTCGATGACCGATGCCCGCACACTACAAAAACAAACCCTGCTGGAACAGCTCGCGGATGTCCTCCAGGATCAGGCTCCTGACAACGATGAGTCGCTCGAGCTGCGGGAGATTGTTGCCCGCATGGTCCAGGAATCCCGCTCCTGGGACGACGATCTGCACGGTGAGCTGGTGCGTTGTTTCGGAGCCTCCATCGGTGGCAGCTACGCCCGGGTATTCAGTGGTGGTTTTCCCTCCGCCTACCGCGCCCGCTTTTCCGTTGCCGAGGCCATCGCCGATATCCAGCAGGTCCAGTCCATCGCCGTCAGCTCGGACGTGCCCATGCGCTTTTACCAGCCCCGCGATCCCGGCGAATCCGGTTTTCACTTCAAGCTCTACAGCGAGGGGCATCCGGTTGTGCTGTCGGATGTGATTCCGATTCTTGAGAACCTGGGCATGCGGGTTCTCGGTGAGCATCCGTACCGGATCCGTCGGCGTGACGGCGGGACCTTCGGTGTCAGCGATTTTACCGTGGAGGTTCACGCCCGCTGCGCCGGCACCGATCTGAACGCGGCCCAGCCGCTGATTCAGGCCGCGTTCCGCGAAATCTGGAACGGTTTTGCCGAGAACGACGATTTCAATCAGCTGATCATGCTGTGCGGACTGGGCTGGCGGGAGGTTGCCCTGCTCAGGGCGTACGCACGCTACAACAAGCAGATCCGGTTCGGCTTCAGTCAGCCGTTCATCGCCGACACCCTGGCTCGTCATCCGGGCATCACATCGCGCCTGGTGTCTCTGTTCCAGGCCCGTTTCGACCCGGACTTGCCGGCGCGGGACGCGCGGGTCGAACAGGTTGAGAGCGAAATTCAGGAGGCGCTTGAGGCCGTTGAGAGCCTGGATGATGACCGTATCCTGCGGCGGTTTTTCATGCTTGTTCGGGCCACGCTTCGCACCAACTATTTTCAGCGTCACGAGGACGGCGGGTTTCTGGGCTATCTCTCGCTCAAGCTGGACCCCACGTCGATCCCTGACGTGCCCAAACCCCGTCCGAAATTCGAGGTGTTCGTGTATTCCCCGCGGGTGGAAGGGGTTCACCTGCGGGCCGGGCCGGTGGCTCGCGGTGGGTTGCGCTGGTCGGACCGCATCGAGGATTATCGCACCGAGATCCTGGGCCTGGTGAAGGCGCAGCAGGTGAAGAACTCGGTCATCGTGCCGGTGGGCGCAAAAGGCGGTTTTGTGGTCAAACGGCCGCCGCCTGATGCCACACGGGAGGAACTCCGGGCCGAGGGTGTGGCCTGTTATCAGACTTTTATTCGCGGCTTGCTGGATATCACCGACAATCTTGACGATGGCGTGGTGGTGCCCCCTGCGAATGTGGTCCGCTACGACGGCGACGACACCTACCTGGTGGTGGCGGCCGACAAGGGCACAGCGACATTTTCTGATATCGCCAACGCCCTGGCCGCCGAATACGGTTTCTGGTTGGGAGACGCCTTTGCGTCCGGCGGCAGCGAGGGTTACGACCACAAGAAAATGGGTATTACCGCCCGCGGAGCTTGGGAGTCGGTCAAGCGCCATTTCCTCGAGCAGGCTATCGACACCCAGCGCGACGAATTCACCGTGGTAGGTATCGGTGACATGGCGGGGGATGTGTTCGGCAACGGCATGCTGCTGTCGGACCGCATTCAGCTGGTGGCCGCGTTCAATCATCAGCACATCTTTGTGGATCCGGCACCGCAGGCTGCGGTCGCCTTTGGTGAACGCAAGCGCCTGTTCAATCAGCCCGGCTCGACCTGGGCCGACTACGACACCCGCCTGATCAGCGAAGGCGGTGGAGTCTTCCCGCGAACCCTGAAGTCCATTCCCGTGTCGCCGCAACTGCGGCGACTGCTGGGTATCCGGTCGCGGGCGCTGGCGCCGTCCGAGTTGATCAGTGCGCTGTTGAAAGCACCGGTCGACATGCTGTGGAACGGGGGCATTGGCACCTATGTGAAAGCGGCGTCGGAATCCCATGAAGACGTGGGCGATAAAGCCAACGACGCGCTGCGGGTGAATGCCGATCAGCTGCGCTGCAAGGTGCTGGGGGAGGGCGGAAACCTGGGCGTGACCCAGCGCGGCCGGATTGAATTTGCCCGGCTTGGCGGGCTGGCCAACAGCGACTTCATTGATAACGCCGGGGGCGTCGATTGCTCGGACCACGAGGTCAACATCAAAATCCTGCTGAATGACCTGGTGCATCGCCAGCGGATGCCGCTGATGGAGCGCAACCGCATGCTGCGGGCCATGACGCCGGAGGTTGCGGCCCTCGTGCTGGCCAATAACTACCGCCAGGCCATGGCCCTGAGCCTGACGCAGGCCAGCGCTGTGGCAGCGGCGGATCAGAACGAGCGGCTGATGCGGCGCCTGGAGTCCGAGGGCAAGCTGGACCGGGCATTGGAGTGCCTGCCGTCGGATGAGGAACTGCAGGCTCGGCGGGAACTCGGTGCCGGGCTGACGCGTCCGGAGCTTGCGGTGCTGGTGTCCTACGCCAAGATCGAGCTGAAACAGGCCCTGGTGGCATCCCCCATCGTGCACGACCCGCGATTCAATGCCGCCCTTCATTCGGCGTTTCCCGCGTCATTGCTGGCCACGTTTCCGGAGGCGGTGAACGGGCATCCGTTGCGGGCGGAGATTGCGGCAACACAGATTGCCAACGATCTGGTGAATCGCATGGGCATCACCTGGTTCGAACGGGTTCGCAGCGCCACGGGCGTGGAGTCGGGTCAGATTGTGGCGGCCTACCTGATCTCCCTGCAGATACACGACGTAGACGCCCAGTGGATAGCCATCGAATCCCTTGACGGGCACATCCGTGCCGAGGTGCAGGCGGAGCTTATCGCCGACGCGGTGCGGCTGGTCACACGCAGCACCGTCTGGTTGCTGCAGAACCGCAGGCAGGGGCTGGACCCGGTGTCCTGTGTGGAGCAGTACCGCGAGCCTTTAGCGGACGTTCTGGCATCCGGGGAGCGGCTTGCCTCGGTGATCCCTGCAAGTCGGTGGCAGGAACGCTATGATGAATATGTGAGGAACAAGGTTCCGGAGGGCCTGGCGGCCTGGTGCGCCTCCGCAGAAAGCCGTTACTGGTTGATGGACATGATCGAGATCAGCCAGCAGTCGGGCGAAACGCTGGAGATCGTGGCCTGGGTGTATTTCAGACTGGGGGAGAGCCTGAATCTGATCTGGCTGGATCGACAGATGCGGGCCTTCCGCGCCCAGGGGCACTGGCAGGTGCTGGCCACCCTGCACTACCGCGATGAGCTGGATCATCAGTTGCGGAACCTGACATCCAGTGTGTTGTCACGGCGGGAGTCAGACAAAGATTCGGCGGAACAGTGCCTGGCGGCGTGGCGTGATGACAAGCAGGTGTTGCTCAGCCGGTGGGAGCGGATGCTCAACGATATGCAGGCTGCCGACGATGTGGATTGCGCCGTGTTCTCGGTGGCCCACGGCGTGCTGAAGGAGCTGGCCTTACAGGCAGGTTGAAAGAGGAGGCAGGCAAAGCGTCTGAAGATTACCGGTACATGAGAAATAGTTTACCTATTTCCCCGGCGAAAAAGGCGCAATGGCATGCTTGTCTGGATTTTACAGACAAATTGTCTTTGTTGATCTCGGTAGAATGCCGGAGAGACAAACAACCAAGAGGGTACAACTATGAGACCGCAGCAATCCGTGACGCCGGAGCTCGTTGATAGCCGGCAGTCGATTCGTGAGTATTATCTCGCTGACGAGTACACCGTCATTCAGGAGATGATTGCTGGCGCTCAGTTGTCCCAGGCCGAGCGTGAGGCCATTTCCGCCCGCGCCGCCGACCTGGTGCGCAGCGTCCGCAAGAACGCCAAATCCACCATCATGGAAAAGTTCCTGGCGGAATACGGCCTCACCACCAAAGAGGGCGTGGCGCTGATGTGCCTGGCCGAAGCGTTGTTGCGGGTGCCCGATAACACCACCATTCATGAGCTGATCGAAGACAAGATCACCTCCGGCGCCTGGGGTGCCCACGTGGGCAAGGCGTCCTCGCCGCTGATCAACACCGCTACCGTTGCCCTGTTGATGACCAGCAATCTGCTGAAGGACTCCGAGCGCAATACCATTGGCGACACTCTGCGCAAATTGCTGAAGCGCTTCGGTGAGCCGGTGGTGCGCACCGTGGCCGGTCAGGCGATGAAGGAAATGGGGCGTCAGTTTGTGCTCGGCCGCGACATCGAGGAGGCCCAGGACGAAGCCAAAGAGTACATGGCTAAAGGCTACACCTACTCCTACGACATGCTGGGGGAGGCCGCACGTACCGACGACGACGCCAAGCGCTATTACGAATCCTACTCCAACGCCATCGACAGCATTGCCAAGAGCTGTGAGGGCGACGTTCGCAAGAATCCGGGAATTTCCGTCAAGCTGTCCGCGCTGCTGGCTCGCTACGAGTACGGCAACAAAGAGCGGGTGATGAACGAGCTGCTGCCCCGCGCTCGCGAGCTGGTGAGAAAAGCCGCTGCCGCCAACATGGGATTCAATATCGACGCCGAAGAGCAGGATCGTCTGGATCTGTCGCTGGATGTGATTGAGGCCCTGGTGGCCGATCCCGAGCTCGAGGGTTGGGACGGTTTTGGCGTGGTGGTGCAGGCCTATGGCAAGCGCGCCTCGTTCGCCCTCGACTGGCTCTACGGTCTGGCAGAGAAGCACAACCGCCGGTTCATGGTGCGCCTGGTCAAAGGCGCCTATTGGGATGCGGAAATCAAGCGTGCCCAGGTGATGGGGCTGGACGGCTTCCCGGTGTTCACCCGCAAGGCCTGCAGCGACGTGTCGTTTGTCTCCTGTGCCACCAAGCTGCTGAACATGGCAGACCGGATTTATCCACAGTTTGCGACCCACAACGCGCACTCCGTGTCGTCCATCCTCGAGTTGGCACAGGCCCGCGGCGTGAAGAACTACGAGTTCCAGCGTCTGCACGGCATGGGTGAGTCCCTGCACGACGAAGTACTGAAAGTGAGTGGTGTGCCCTGCCGTATCTATGCTCCGGTCGGCCCCCACAAGGATCTGCTGGCCTACCTGGTGCGTCGTCTGCTGGAGAACGGGGCCAACAGCTCGTTCGTTAATCAGATTGTGGATACCAGCATCACGCCGGAGGAAATTGCCAGGGACCCCATCGACAGTGTGCAGGAAATGGGCAGCAAGATTTCCAGCAAGGCAATCGTGCACCCGTTCAAACTGTTCGGTGAGCAGCGCCGCAACTCCAAGGGTTGGGACATCACCGATCCGGTGACGGTGAAAGAGATTGATGACGGTCGTAACGCGTTCCGGGATCACCGCTGGAAGGGCGGCCCGGTGATGGCGGGTGACGTCGCCGGCACGGAAGTGCAGGTGGTGCGTAACCCGGCCAATCCGGACGATCTGGTGGGTCATGTCACCCAGGCGAACGACGCCGACGTGAGCACCGCGATCGGTGCAGCGGTTGCCGGTTTCCGCAGCTGGTCTGCGACCCCGGTGGAAGAGCGCGCCGCCTGCGTGCGCAAGGTGGGCCTGTTGTTCGAGGAACACGCCCATGAACTGTTCGCGCTGGCCACCCGCGAGGCGGGCAAATCCCTGCTTGATGCCATTGCCGAGATTCGCGAGGCGGTGGATTTTGCCGAGTTCTACGCCAACGAGGCAGTGCGTTATAAAGACAGCGGCGAGGCGCGGGGCGTGATCTGCTGTATCTCGCCCTGGAACTTCCCGCTGGCGATCTTCTCCGGGCAGATCCTGGCGAATCTGGCGGCGGGCAACACCGTGGTGGCCAAGCCGGCGGAGCAGACATCCCTGATTGCCGTGCGCGCGGTGGAACTGATGCACCAGGCCGGTATCCCCACCGATGCCATCCAGCTGGTGCCGGGTACCGGCGCCACCGTGGGTGCGGCCATGACATCCGATTCACGGGTGGCGGGCGTGTGCTTCACCGGGTCCACCGCGACGGCCCAGCGTATTGACAAGGTCATGGCAGAGAACATGACGCCGGACGCGCCGCTGGTGGCGGAAACCGGCGGCCTGAACGCCATGATTGTGGACTCCACCGCGCTGCCGGAACAGGTGGTGCGGGATGTGCTGGCGTCTTCGTTCCAGAGCGCCGGCCAGCGCTGTTCCGCGCTGCGTATGCTGTACGTCCAGAAGGACATCGCCGAGAACCTGCTGGAGATGCTGTACGGCGCCATGGAAGAGCTGGGCATCGGCGATCCCTGGTTGTTGTCGACCGATGTGGGGCCGGTGATCGATGAGAATGCCCGCAAGAAGATTGTTGACCATTGCGACCAGTTCGAGCGCAAGGGCCGTTTGCTGAAGAAACTGGACGTGCCGGAGAAGGGGCTGTTTGTCTCGCCGGCGGTGCTGAGCGTGAGCGGCATTGAAGAACTGGAAGAGGAAATCTTCGGCCCGGTTCTCCACGTGGCGACCTTCGAAGCCAAAAACATCGATAAAGTGGTGGATGCCATCAACGCCAAGGGCTATGGCCTGACATTCGGTATCCACAGCCGCGTTGACCGCCGCGTGGAACGCATTTCCAGCCGCATCAAGGTGGGCAATACCTACGTCAATCGTAACCAGATCGGTGCCATTGTGGGTTCTCAGCCGTTCGGCGGTGAGGGGCTGTCCGGTACCGGTCCGAAGGCGGGCGGGCCGCAGTACGTGCGCCGCTTCCTCAAGGGCAGTACGGTTGAACGCGCGGCCGGGTCGGGTGCCAAAGCCATCGACATCAAGAAGCTGGAGAGCCTGATCGGCAGCGTCAAGGACGCAAAGTCGCCGAAACCGGAAGCGCGGATCGAAGCACTGACGCCGATTTTCGGCCAGGTGCCGGCACCGCTGGACGCCCATGCCGAGGAACTGCCCGGACCGACCGGCGAGTTGAACCGATTGAGCAATCACGCTCGTGGCGTTCGGGGGTGTCTGGGGCCCGACCAGCAAACGGCGCCGGAACAGGCAGCCAAGGCGTTGGCCCAGGGCCACCAGG
>UEXM01000172.1_pt1 | contig 71424 bp, 63 predicted proteins | sample 1796661 | NCBI WGS metagenome assembly UEXM01 (sample SAMEA4772469, study PRJEB27181) | metagenome | reverse complement strand
GCGTCTGCCAGTTCCGCCACAAGGGCAAAGCACTCCGAGTAGGATTCGAACCTACGACCCACGGCTTAGAAGGCCGTTGCTCTGTCCCCTGAGCTACCGGAGTATAAGAGCATGTCCCCCAGCACTAGGGCTTTCGCCGTCGCAGCAGTTCGCATACTCTTATAGTAGGCCAACCCGGATTCGAACCGGGGACTAAGCGATTATGAGCCGCCTGCTCTGACCGCTGAGCTACTGGCCTCAATCATCATAGCCATCGTATCCATCAAGATCATCAGGCTCAAAAGATTCTGAATCAATCTCATCATGAACAGATTCAATCAACGCTTTCTCAGACTCAGTAATATTATCTTTGTTGATTAAGTTTTCTACAATAGGTTCACCATCTTCACCGAAGATAGAAACTTCTTCGACAAAGAAATCATCAAGTTCCCATTGCATATCAACATCATTGTAATGCCCATCTCCATAGGCATAGCAACCAATACCTTGGTCTTCTTGATGCCAGCTAACAGAAACTGTTGCGTGGTAGTAAAGAGAACCAAGCTCACCTTCAACTTCATGTGTGGTTTGCGTCATCTTTTTTTCCTTTGGTTTAAAAATTGCATCCCAGTTTTCACTGTACTTATTCCAATCAACTTCACGATACCTATCACCTTTGCCTGCTGACATAGTTAATCATCCATATCTTCATGCATCATTCGTTCGGTAAGTTTATTTTCCATGATGATCTTGTCTGCTTCCGCAGCAGGAATCATCTCAATAATATCAATCTGATAATCAGACAGGACATCATGCCTGCCCTTATCAGCTCGTCGATCTGCCAAGAAGGAATAGAAATCTGTACCATATTCATTAAACATTTCTTGCAATACTTCGTCTACCGCTTCCTCGTTCTCAGCTTCCACCCGGAACGAGTACACATCCTCTACGTTAATGTATACTTCAAACTTCTTCACCATTCTTCTCCTTCATACGGTTAGTCATGAACTCATCATACTCTATGCTATCAACTTCCCAGTCACGAGTCTCACTGTCATGGGTTTCCCACCCATCCCAGTCAAAGTTGTAGGGATTTTCTTCGAACATTTCCTTTGCTTCTTCCTCAGTCTCGGCTTCAACATAAGCATAGGCACTGTCCCACGTTGTACTTGTGACATTGATTCTTATTTCAAATACTTTATTCGACATCTTCTTCATCCTTTTCATCAAACCAATCAGTGTATTTCTCTACCATGTGATCCATGAGATCGGTATCTCCATGGAATGCAGCATACCAAAAGTTATCTGCAACATTCTTCCAATCAGGCTCAGTCAAGGGGTCCATAAGTTTTCTCCTCAAAGAACGGGGTGTATGTAGCAAGAAGTTTACGAGCATTAAAGGGACAGCAATCAGGGCCACCACACGCATGGTAGAAACTCTTAGCAACTGTGAACCAGTGCTCTAACTCACGCTCTAGCCAATACACTTGCTCATCATGCCCTTCCTTGAATCGATCCTCCCAATAGGGGTCATCCTCAGGAGGCACGCCCCACATAGGAGAGCCGGGGTCTGCACCCCATATATCAGGCAAGTCCATAAAATCAATCGTCATCATTATATCTTTCCTTAATAAGAATTAGCTTTACCTAGCATACGCTTAATATCAACAGCCATACGATCAGCTGTGTACTCACCATGGCGGTCGATCCAATCAGTAACCATAGTTTCAATATCACACCAGATATCATCAGTAAGTTCATCAACGTGCTGTTCAAATGCTTCATCCATAACAGATTCAGCAACAGAAAAATCTGATTTCAAATCATGCCAGTAATTAGTCTGTGGATAATATCGTGATACGATATCTTTAATCTCGTTAAACATTATTATGTTCCTTAAAAAAAATAGGGGAGAACCCGAAGGCTCTCCCCTATATTTACTTACGTGATAGACCAAGTGTAAAGTAACCCGGCTCTCCCTTTGAAGCCCATTGTTTTGTGATATGGAGTTCAATTATTTGAGAGTCATCAATCCATAGCTTCCCATTAAGAGAATCTAGGATTGCTTTTGCCATGTTATCTACATCAGACTTGGGTCCATCTAATTTGGTAGTCTTAGGACGAGTGCAATAACACTCGATGTCAACAGATAGCATACCATCCAACGGTTCAAAGTCAGGTCCAAGAACTTCAAGGATAACTTCAGCAGCCTCATGTCTATACCGCTTGTAAGCACCCGTGTAATAGGATCCTCTCCTACTAACACGGGGCCTACTTGCAGCAACAGGGCTAACCGGGAAGGTTAGCTCCATCATCAGAAGGGAGCTTCAGCAGTTTCAGTTGTTGCCTCATCAAGAGGAGCAACAAAACCACCTTCGACCTTACCCATACCATTGGATGAACCTCCGTTAGAAGGCTCCCAATTACGCTCAATCAACTGGATCTTGTCCATGTAGAACGAAACAGAATTGTCTCGATCAAGAAGAGCGGGGGTTACACGTACACGTACCTTGTCGGTGCCGAAAGGAATCGTAGTAGTATCATTATCCTCTGAATCAAGGATAGGAAACTTAGTGATTCCTTCACGGGCCATAAGATTATTCTTGAAGCGAATGAGGGTAGTACCTTCATCGTCAGTCTTCATTCCATTAATCTTAGAACCGCTAAGGTTAGCGAGCGAACTATCGAGCTGCTTTTGCAACTCGGGCGTTACCACGACAGTTACGCTATGGTGTGGGTTACCGAACTTATCATCCGGCTTCATAAGATGTGACCACCGGACTTCTGCCGGGGCCGTAGTAAAGGACGTTCCGTATTCAGACATTATCATTCTCCTTATCAACGCCTGCCATAATAGGATCACCAGAAGAATCCGCATCGTTGGGATTCTCCATTGACATGCTAGCGCCATCAGTATTGATGATGCTATTCATAGTGGTCCGAATTTGAAAACTCATATTGTCTAATGCCATAAAGATCTCACGCAAGTAAGACAGCACAGCATTAGTTGCAATTAAATTAGGGTACTGTTGACCCTCCGGTGCATCTGGTAGATCAGTTTCTACCTTTAGCTTTTCACTCATTATATTCCTTTCATTATTTCGAGATAAGGGTGTCCATTTATAACAACACCACAAGATAGGATAGGCTTCTTAAGATAACTCTTACCATACTCCATTGCAGGATGATGTCTATCAACACCACAACCTACAGACATACCAAAAAGCGTGGTTGTTGGGCCTTTTATCCAATTAATTGCGGAGATTGAATGATGGTGTCCACATACAGTAGATTGCAGACCAATACCCGCAGCATTTAGTGCCGGTGTCTTGCTTCCCCAACCTGTACCGTGTGTATACAACACACCATCAATCTCTACTTTATAAGACCAGTCCCAACCTTCTGTTCCATACACTTCACTGTATCCTTTAAGATACATAGGCGGAATACCAGAATCAGAAGCCAGTTTCATAACTCGTTCGTCATGATTGCCAATAGTAACGTCGGCCTTAGGGAAGGCACGGTAGTACTTCTTAACAACAGCTATAGCTTGCTTGAATTCATCAAGAGCTGATGGCATATCTGGGTTCTTCTTGTGGTAGGAAATAGCATTGTGATCTATAACATCACCAATGAATACCACCCTATTACAATCATACTTTTTTTCAATTGACTTAACAAATGAGTAGTACTTAGGGTGATGGGCAGGTGCGTGTAGGTCACCTATTACTAGAACTCTTGACATTCCTTTTCTCCATTCTTTGCCTCCGCTTAGCCCAATCATTCCGCCACTGCTCAGCCAATGATGGCATGTCAGCACGACGGCGTGTCTCAGGCTTGGGTCTAGCAGTAACAAAGTCTCCTTTGTTATCTGTTATGTGTTCCCATTCCTGATAGTAGGCTTCAACAGGGGCATAAACATTGAGATTACCTTTGATGTGTTCCTCTTGGAACTTATTCATCTTCAGTTTCTCTTTGGGTTTTGTCTCGCCTTTTCTGTTTCCGTTGTTTGTCACGATCTTTTCTCCTTCTGCGTTCATCACGCTCATCTGGATCGATACTTCTATTATGTTTCTTTTTAATCCTATCCTCAGCCATCAAGAGTTCGCCTCATAATAATCATAGACTGAGGGATCTTGTGAACTTGAGAGGATTCACTAGGCCCAAGCATACTAACGATAGCAACTTGAGTTTCATCTTCATGAATCAGATAACCAACCGAGTACATACAGGGTAGCTTAGACTTAGCAACAGCTTTAGTCTCTTCTGATTCCATCCATTCTGAACCACCTGTTGTCTGAGCATCAACCCAATGAAGCTCAATGATAGGAGGTTTAGTTCCTTTTCTATATGAATACGCCTTATCCAAAGATGTATTCCGACTCGATGACATCTTCGATGTTGAAGTCGTCTGTGTTTTCTGGGACATCTGGGAGTATGATCTCATATCTTTCCTCTATGTCTTTCTTAAATTGTTCCAAAGGATTAACCCTATGTACTCTGATAAATTCTTCCCTAATAATTTTAGACATGGCATCTATGTTAGGACCATACGTCCCAAAAGAATCATGAATAAAAGAAAAGGAATCTATATTGTGTTCCATAATCATCCTATGTATAGTTAAAAACATATGTGCAGCATCAATACTATGAATAAAGTTAGGACTAATAGCTAAGAACTGTGCCTTGCTATCCAACTCTTCGGTTAAAGCTGCGAAAGTTATTGAAGTTCTATTGAAAAGCTCAGCATAACTAACTCTTTCAATGACCTGATTGTATACATGTTGAACAGTGAACCCACTAGGTGTAGTCCATACAAGAGGGAGGTTCATATCATTTAAGATACGAGCAACACTACGCAAGTATTGTTTACCTATGTTAGGCTCTTGCATTGTAGTACTTAGTCCTTCTTGCAATGCTCTAGATAGTTCTACAATAGCACCACCTCGATCATCACGATCAACCCAATCAACGTGTCCTTCTTCCTTAACATACTTCTGCATACCAAAGAAGGTAAGACCATATGCATCACACATAGTACTTCTTTTAGGTACACTACGAGGAAGACCATCGTTCCAATACGTTGTAAATTTATCATACCAATCTCTGTTGTCTTCATTCTCAATCATAATATGATAGGTCTTGTCCGCAACATACTGATATAGATCGTTATTCGTCGCACTTGGAATAACATTAGTAAGAACAGCGAGCTTCCTATCTCTACGGATAGCACTCCAGTGTTGAACACCGTTGTTCTTGCCATCTAATTGGATAGGTAACTGAGTCATGCCATCAGTACGGAACAACTCAAAGATAGAAGCCAGTCTTTGAAACGACTTGTTCTTTTTCTTTGCATCTGATACCCAACCTCTGTTACCAAGCGGATCATCATTCATTTCCTTAAGAAGATCCATGTTATCATCAACCCATTGAACTCTTTCTTCGAAGCTAACCTTATCTTGATCAAACAAGTTTGCTACATGTACCTTAAGCCAGAACAAACCACGTTCAGTTTGTTTGATAGGTGTGGCAAATGTAATCAAGGATCGGTCAAAGTCTACACCCTGACAAGAGAGTAACTCACATACTGAGTAAGCTCTACCTCTAAAGTCTAATGTGTATGGCATATAAAAGAAATCAAAGTCTTCCATCTTCCTAGCTAATCTTAGTCTAACAAGCATACGACTACGAGTTTGTTCTTCTTTATACCACTCACCCCAAGACTCATTGGCTTCTTGAATCCACTTGGCTTGGTCAACCTTGGTTCCTTCTTCAGGGTAAGGTCGATTGAATGCATGATCTTTGAATGTATATGAAGGAACATTAGCTTCTCGGTAATCATTATAGAAAAACTTTTCCATAACATCAAGAACCTTAGAGTTAACTGTCCATTCAGTTTCCATCTGAGCATTTAAACCATCCAACACAAGTTGACTTGGTTTAGAGTTCCATTCTTTAGGATCAGATCCAATAGGATGGTATCTTTTAATCATCTTCTTTCTTATCCAAGGGGACAAGAACCCACCATCTTCTTCTTTAGTATGAAGAACAGGTGGAGATATCATAGGTCTATACACCATGCTAGCAGTTTCAAGTAGAGCATGCCTATTTGACAGCTCTTCTAGAATCTTAGGAGCAAGGCTTACCATCAATGCTTTACGTCTAGCTCCTGTAAATACAATTTTAGATGTCAATATATCAGATTGAAGTGCAACACGTAACATGTTGTGACCAAAGTCTTCCTTCTGTTTGTGTGTATACTCACTAATAGTAGCCACTTTATCAGTAAAAGCTTTGCATCTTTTAGGTGTCCAGTTTTTAATAAACTTAGACTGCCTCATCCAATCTTCTTTAAATAAATCTTTAGCTTGTTGATAAGAGATGATAGCAATAGCATCATCAGCAATCTGTTTAGATATTGCTTGCGCAGTGGGAGCGTTGAACGGCATCCCATTGCCAATAGATAACTTCGATACAGTGGCTCGTGTAAGAAATGTTTTGAGTACAGATCTTATAGTTAGATCAGCCATCTTAGCAGCACCTAAAGATAACAATGGAGGTAACCAAAGAGGAGATTTTCTATGGCTTACCGCCACATCAATCCACTTCTGATAGTATGGAGCAAGGTGGATCACGGAACTTTCAAGCAACAGCTGTTCAGGTTTCCCTTCATCTGTTGATCGTTCCCAATCTTTCCAGTAACGCTCGACACCACTAGTCAAAAGTTCTTCTTCAAATACCTTTTGTAAATTGATACGGTGTGACTGCTCCTCGGGAGTCAGTTCATACCATTGAGTTTTTATACCCACAGTTTAATATCTCCTTGATAAAACCATCTGGGGTTACGGAATGCGGATGCTTAATCTTTATTCCTACAAGATACTCTAAATATTTTCTAGAGTAAGTAACACAATCCTTCTTCCACCTAAATAATCTAAAGGTAAAATAAGTAATGAGTGTTAGATACAACGGCGAAGACCAGTTTAAACTAAAGTTTACAATGTCTTCCCACTTCTTATCTGTTGTCCCTACTAGTATTTTTGTGAGTGGTTTTTTCCACAGTCTATTACTAACTTCTTCACTAACCCAATAAGCCTTAGAGTTATCAGGAGTAGCATCAGTTGTGATATGATAGCACCAATCTCCTACTTGAACAGCAAGATGTGTGTGCCTTGGATGGGATAATATTCTATCCACATAACTAGAATACTCAGTCTTATATCCTAACAAGTAAACTTGAGGGTTGCTTGGGAATTGTGTTGGTAATCGTTTCTTCATGTCTCATTTCCAGAATAGTATGATTAGATATTGGATCAGTAGAATCAACAACAGACAGGTGTCCATCATCATTGTAATAGTATGTAATGATTCGTGTTACAGTTGTCTCTACTTTTAAATACATAATCATCCTCCAATGGGAGCGGGAGAGCAGGGCGCTTACTCGCGATTAAATCCCTGCTCTCCCTTGGTTTAGAGTTAACGTATGGAGTCAAGGCTATGCAGAAGAATCTGCTTCTTCTTACTTGCCGCGTTTCCATAGATGTTCCCATAGAATTTATTCTTTGCCTTGTTACCATTGTCACCACGATACACAGTATTGTGATCAATGTGATTAGTAATAGCATTGAATGCAGTCCATAGGTTTGAACCTAGTGCAGATGCTTCTTTATCAAACACATCCCAGAACTTCATCTTAACTGAAGCCCATCGGTTATGTTGCCTGAGTTCTTCTTTTGTTTGAACAGTATTAGGAATTGTATCAATGAACCTAGCATAGACATCATCCCAATAATCATTCACACTCTTCGAAGTCATCTGATAGCGTGCCATAGCGTTGGATGCTTCCTTCAGATCTTCAGTCTGCTTATTAACAACACGCAGGGCAGTAACAAGATCTTCAATCTTTGAGGACATGTTTCCCTTGTGTCTGATAGAGATAAGGTTATTAGATTTCCTTCCCTCTTTCATAGCAGCATTCAGTGTGTTGTCACACCAGACACGGATAGTAGTGCCAAGTCCATGCAATGAGAACTTACCATCGTGACCATTAGCAAGCACAAGATAAGGCTTAACCTCATCATCTACTCCATTGCCAACGTTAAACGATGGTTGTTCCAAGCACAAGAACACTCGGCTGCCACCCATAAGTTCGCCACCACTACTAACTTTAACATTAGTACCATGCAGTTGCGATGCCATGTATGCCAACTCTTCATTCTGAACTACCTGATAGTCAGGGCTCACGATACCAAGCACATCGTTGGTATCCTTACGTACTACAGCACACTTCTTGGAAGTGTAGATGGGCGTACCATCTGAGAGTGTACCACCGATACCACTACTCATCTCTACATCCCAATCAAGACCAGCTTGATCAAGAATTTCAGAGTGATTAGTTGAGGTAACGGTGTTACCAAAATTAGTTGCAATCATTTTTATCTCCTAATTGCTTGAATCCTATTTGCCAAGGAACCCATTTATCATGAATCCTTAGCCATCCATCGGAGGTATAGTCTAGAATCTTACCCTCATTCAAGAGAGTCTCTAGACGAATACCAATTTGAGTAACTTTCATCTCGTTCATATTCATTTGGCTCGTCACAGTATTGATCCATCTCCATCATCTGGGTCTGGGATGTCATCTCTTGTGAGTAGTTCGACATCAATTTCTGAAATTTCTTCTTCGATTTTTTCAAGATTGTCATGAAACTCTGAGTCGAAATCATCGCCATCTATTCCTTGTTTGAGTACATCCTTTAGAGCATCGAAGAGAACACGAGCAACCATCAGTTGCTCAGTCTTCATGTCTGAGAGGGGGCCTCTTTCCTTTTCATCAGTCATAGTAATACCTTAGTTTTAACCTTTGTCTATATACTTGGGTATTAGACTATAGTTATATAACTATATTAACTATATAACTATAGTATACCTAAGTTACCACACTTCAAATCCATCACCACATTCCCTAAGGAATGCGACAAACTCAAGAAGGTGGCCTTTGCTTGTTCCGTAGTAGTTGGTTCCATCTTCCTCAAGGAACACATCTGGAGAGTACGTATCTTCTACGTTCTCATTGGTCCAGTGTTCCAATTTGTCAGCCAACTGCCTACAACTATGTTCACAGGTAGGGCCAGCACCATCATTGTATCCCATACGAGACAGCAGGTCTTCACTAAAGAGTTCACCCTTATCTGCTGCCCAGATGGCTTCAACGATAGGTCTCCAGCCCCAACAATTAGCACGAAAGTAAGTACCTTCGTTAGCACCATACACATCCATACCCATTAGTCAGACTCCTTCTGGGACTCAGCCCAATTCATTATAATTCTGAATGCCTCATATTTAGAGACATTGAAGTGCTCGACAAGATCGCTCACTTCACCCTCACGACCGTAGGCAGAGAGCAGATTGAGATACTTGTAGTATCTATCGTAATTATCTTGTGTCATAGACACCTCCTTGTATGCTGGGGAGATTGCTACTCTTGGCCTCCCTGACCTCATCCTAGCCACTACACACCATCACTACAGTCTAGGCTTGTCCATATGGTTCAACAAAGAGTCATTCTGATGGGCTCTAGTATAATATATAACCTAGCACCGATCAAGAACATGTTTGGAATTATCATATGTTCTCCTTGTAATACATAAGAAACTCGTGTGTGTTGTCATGCTTACACCACCCATCGACCTCACGTTATTTCGCAGTCAGGGAAGGATACGATCCTTAGCTCACAAGCCCGAGCCGTTTTGTGTCGAACTCAAGACCTAAAATCGTGTAATGCTTTCTGACTCTTGGTAGCACTCAAACCTCAACAGACCTCTGACACCCCCGCTAATCCAGTTCTGCATTGGGTATAGTCTCACGCTCTATACTAACGCACGACTCATCGTGATATGGTAAGCCCCGAGAGGAGTCGAACCTCTCTAGTCTTTTGACTTTCATCTTCTACGACCAATTACTTATCAAAGACACGTAGAATTTAGCCAAGCCACGGCAGGGCATAGGTTAGGAGGGGCCGGGATTCGAACCCGATACGACATAAGTTACTTATCTTGGCTCCTGAACCAGCACAAGCAACCTCAGGACATCGTAGAGCATGCCTAGGTCCCCCTATTAGATTGGAGTAGTTATTTACGTGCATACTCAGGCACATGCTGTTTTACTGGTAACGTCTTCACAGCAAAGGTCCGTACCGCCCCGATTTCTTCGTGCTACGGGCCACGGTTTATCTACCTACATGTAACCGGCGTGTACCGTATCCAAAGAGAGTATCCTCTCACCATGCCCAGCAGTTCCCGCCTAAGACAGAGGCGCTATCTTTATCCTGTTCCAGCATACGATCTGGCTTCAGGTCTCCATAAGTAAAGGCTGGCGATTCGTCCCCTATCCACCTCACGGCTGCCTTCTTTAGCCGGACCCGCCTCTTCATAGTATGCTGGTCAATGGCGGACATCATCACACTCCAGCACCCGAATTGGGATGTTGTTATTGCAGTTGCATCCCGTCTGCTGCTCGTTGCGGTTGGAATGGATCTCCCATGGAGGGGCAGTCGCCACCTTCACCGGGTTGCAGCCCTGCAAGCACCTGCTCACGGGAGATCCGTTGGTTCCAACCTAACTCATTTTCTCTACACCCTCTCCCGAAGGAGAGAGCATAAAGAAAAGCACTGAGGACATAACGACAGCCAGTGCTACTGCCGGGTGTGCTAAACACCACCACCCCGCTAGGCGAGGCCCAACAACGGATTAACCGTTATTAGTGGCGAGTCCACGCTTGACAGCAGACGCACGCACGATACGGACCTTGAAGGGAACGCGCATGCGTCCTTCATCGATCATATCGAGGCAGTGGTCTACCGTGGCGTCATCCCAAGCCTCAACACGCTCAGCGTATTGGGCCTCAAGGGACACCTTAGCCTCACGGATTCGAGTGAATCCATTGGGGCTGGTGGACTGCTTGGTATCAGTGGTCTTCGCCATTGATTCCAAGTCCTCCGAAGAGTACGTCATCATTTCTTCCCCACAACGGGGACGGCTGGACGATGACTCTTCCAACCTGTCACCAAGAAGATCCCGAAAGATCCCTACTCGGTGACACATGTTCACAAACTGCCCAGAATGCCACGGGCTTACCCCCGCTGGCATTCGGGAGCAACTGGGAGTGTGTTCCGCGTGTGCCGAAGGCAAGAGATGGTCAGCGAAGCGTTCCGTCTTGGGTTGGGCTACGAAAAAAGCAGGTAGGCCTATGGATACCCCCTTACCCCGCTACTTGGGGGCTACTTAGGGGATACCACGGGGCTACCTGCCTGTAGGGCTACCTCTAGGGCTACCTCGGGCTACTCTGGGCCGACTTAGGGCTACCTCTAGGGCTATCCTGTGTTATGATGGGCTACGTGATACTTGGGTTATCTAGGGTTACGTAGAGATGCCTAGAGATCAAGGCCCCAAGCACTTTGCAAGGGGCCTTGTAATCAGTGCATCAGCACTCGAGGTACTTCTTCGGTTCGGTGAAGATGATGTGAGTGTGGACATTGAGGTGTCCATACTCATTCACTACCTTCTGGTTCCACCCAAGCCAGAAGTTGGAGAGGGCATCTCGCATCGTCTCACCACCAAAGGTGGCGTGAAGAGGCTTGTCGGCCAGAGGGTGAACAGCCACAACCTTGGCCTTCCAGATCCCATCCAACTTCGTCAGACGGATATGCTTGGAAGTCCAGCGATTCTGTACGACCTTGTACCCTGACTGCTCACACATGGGCAGGAAGGTAATAAGATCATATATCTTCGCACCTTCACGAAGCTCTTCGGGCATTGCGTCCACGAACTTCACACCCACCCGGTCTCCGAATGAGGTGAAGAAGAACTTCCGGTGAGGTGACTCCACCTCCTCGAGGTAGAAGTACCTTGCGTTGTTTCCATTGTTCATTGTTTTATCTCCAGTGAGATTAATAAATAGATATCTAACAACTAGACATCTAATAGACAGACTGAGATTTCTCCCAGCCTGCCCGTCCCCGGAGAGTCACCCGTCAAGGTGAATCATGCCAGATGAGGCGGAGTGCCGTCCAGCATGTGCTTGCCATCCAACTCTTCAGGCCGCAGTGGCGTGAAGTGGTTGAAAGGCAGTTCGTACCTGTCAATGATCTCGTTGAAGAAGTTGGCATCGGTCCCGGTCTTTGCATTCCGGGTGATCACCTCGTTCACGAAACCAAGGCAGCCAAGGGCTGTGCCGAACTTGTCGTGAGTGTTGGCGGTGGGAATACCTGCATCACTGGCTTCGCAGTTATACAGGACATTCTGTTCCGCATCCTTCACACGCAGCACAGCAGCCAAGGCTCCTGAGCTACGAGCTTCAGTGACAGTCGGGTACAGCTTGTACTGCTTCCTCCTGCCATTCACTCGACCTGAGATCTTGATGCGTTCGTCCTTGACGATGTTGCCATCGTCATCCTTTTCGAGCACACTGTAATCAAGTTCAGTGGGCCGATAGACGAAATCAATTCCCATGACGGTCGGCCATGTGAGGTACGTCTTATTCTCATTGCATACTTCAACTGCCTTCTTCATGATCTGACCAGCCGTTCGTGCCCTCCCGTGGGAAAGCATGTGGAAGGCCTCTTCGATGCAGCTTGCAGTCTCAATGGTAAGAGCAATGCTCTTCTCCCAACCCAGCTCCTTGTGAACGTGGAGCCACTTCTGGTTGAGGTCGCATTCAGCAACCTTATCCAGAGAGCCGGGAATGTACATGTCAGCAGCGTCCAAGTAATGGACATCATCCCCCTTGCCCTTGCGAAAGACAAGAGCACGGGACGCACTAGCCGCAGAGGCCGTGTACTGGATGGGCTGAAGGCAGGGCTTGCCAGTTGCCTTGGGATCGAGGATGAGATCCTCGTAAGGCAACATGGAGTCAGTCACTGCAATCTTTTTGCCGACAAACTTGAGAACTTCAGCTGCGAAGTTCACCTCCTTGCCCGAGTAGATCATGTTCGTAGCTGTAGCGAGATCGCGGCAGCCGATCATACGGGACATATCGGCGGGACCACAGGAGTTGCGGTCCTTACCGAAGATGTAAGAGGTGGATCCTTCAGTCAGCAGTTCATGAATGCAGAACGCAGCGCGAACAGCTTCGGCCAACTTGGCCCCGTCAGTGGTGCCGAGCATGTGCTCGTACTTGGCGGGATTAAGGAACAGATCCAAGCTGCAACCTGCCTCGAGAATCTTGGCGTAGTTGCTGGTGTTCACGTTGTACTCCTGTTCAAGGATGTACATACCGTGATCCCACTCGTCACTGCCCTTGGGTGCTCCGTACCGAAGAGCGAAGTCGCACACTGCACGATGCCAACCACTTCCCTGATGGGACGCAATGCCCGCAGTGGAAGCCAGAACATGGAGCCGGAATGCTGCCTCGGGTGTACCGATCTGGTGATAAGGGCCGGGACCATGGGTCTCGAACTCCGTAACCAGTAGCAGTTCCATCCTGTTGCGGCGACGGGTCCAGATCACATTCTTGGAATCATCCTCGCGGGACATGCCATCCTTGATGCGTCGATAGATATCGAGCATCCCGGTGTGCATGATAAACCGCTGGGAATCATTGTGATCCATAGCCTTCGCCAACATGGGTGGCAAGTGGAAAGAGCCAAGACGCCCGCCCGCCCCGAGGGATGGGATACGCTTGTTCTCGTCACACCTGATGAGGCGACATTCCCCATCAAGTCCAAAGGCTCGACTTGCCACATGTGTATTAACTACATATGTGGTGGTCTTGCTGGATTCATCGTCTGCTACGTTGAACAGCTCGATGGTTCCATCGTGAGCCAAGGCGAACATGAGATCGCCAGCCTCCTGCAACGGGATGTTGCAGAAGGTGTGAAGAGTGTGGACGAAATCCCATATCGTTGATACGGGCTTTGTCAAAGCACTCACTACTTTGGTGCGGTCTGCCATCATGACAAACCTCCTTTCCAAAGTTATCGCGTGTCTCAGGAGAATGTGCGGCAGGCAGTGACACGCCTACTGTCTACCGCAGCTATTGTCTATTGCTCCGCTGTAGCACTGGAACGATCTGTTGAGCTACAGCGTGAAGCTTGCTTCCTTGCATAGTTTGTCTGGCCTGCCCACCGCAGGCGTGGTCCTTGTGTCCTTTCGTTCTCCTCCGTGGGATGAGAATCCCAATAGACAACCTCTCCTAAGAGAGGGTGTCGTTGAGATTGTCTGTCACGTTCAGTGACTGAGGTGACCAGCCTCTCGATGATGTTCTAGCCAAGTCTCATGTACTGCTACATGTCCCTTGACTCCATCAACGATGGTATCGATAAGCTGCTCAGGTACATTCTCCGTATCGAAGAAAGCATTGAGAACCTTACCGATTGCTTGGAGCTCGTCCTTCCACTCAGCATGGAAGTCAAGCAATGATTGCCACGTAGCAGGGTCAGTCACCATCGACAAGATGGCACGCTGCATACGATCACGAGCTTCGAGCACCGCAAGGCGGGCTGCCAGTTCGTCATACTGTGACATGTCAAACTCCTTAGGGCCAAGCCCTAGTTTAAGCACAGAATTCTCAGAGTGAGAATCCCAATAGATACTCTCTCGATTGAGAGAGCATCGTTGAGATTGTCAGTGAGATCAGGCAGCTGCGATGATCAGCACCACAAGGAAGACTGCAATGAATACAGTCCACACAATAGCACCACTGATTGTATCTTCCTTAGTCTGCTGGGCAGACCTTCCCTGTCCTCCCTTTACGAGAGGATTATGAGAGAAGATATCAATGAGCTTGCCTTTCTCAGGTCTTTTCTTTGGATACATGGTATGTATCTCCTTTGAAGGGGGGGTACTGGGGGATAGCTTCAACTTCAAAGCTATACTCCCCCCGTCCAAATTCTCGACCCCTATAGTCGATTTTAGCACTTCCATTTCCTACGTGCCTTCCGCAATCTGCTGTTAGGATCCTTAGCAGCCTTGGGGAACTTTTTCATCTGCCCTGCTGATCTGGCACAATAACTTTTCTTACGAGCTCCTCCTCCGGGCTGAGGGGCCTTAAGCTTAGATCCAGTTTTCTTATTGATCATTCTTCGACCTTTAGCCGTAAGCCCCCCCGATTTACTTTTGCAACCATTGCCGATATTGCAGCCCTTCATTGCACCTTTACTTTTTCTTTTCTTAGCCATAATTAATCTCCTTATTAGATCAAGCCTTCAGGGGCTTGTATAGGATTGGTTGCAGCATCTCCCTCACTCCGTCCTGTAACTTGCCCTGAGGGAGCCGGAGGCTGCGTCTGAGGAGCTTTCGGATCTCCCGAGGGGGGTAAGGTGGGTTGGGGTGAAGATGCCTTAGAGGGGATCTGAGGGGCCATAGCAGGAAGGGAGTTGCTAACCGCTTCTTTCATCGCTGCTGTCCTCCTCCCTCTCTGGTGCATAATGGAGGGAAGTTCAGGATTCATCTCCGTAAATGCTCTTCTGTATAATCCCTCTACAGAATTATTATTAAGTTCATCCTCTATGGTCTTAATTGTAGGCGCATTAACAGGATAAGGAGTTCCAGTTCTCTGCTTCTTTCCGGGTTTCACGGGTTCTCCCCATGCGTTATTCATAACCGAAGTAAGAATACTATCGTTCAATCCGGGTATCATACTCTTTGCCGCCATCACATAGTCCCGTATTGTCTTCTCTTGCCAGTATTCTTTATCCGCAGAAGAATCAGCTAATGCGTATTTGAGGGGATTGTTTACACCAGCCCACATATTCTCTATCCAACGAATTCCAGCAACTACTGGCAGGGGCATAGCTAAGGTTCCTGCTCTAGCTAAATCCATGTCGCCTCCAGTATATTTAGCAATACCATATCCCAATCCCATTGCTGCCTCAGTAGCCGCATTACCTCTGATACCAAATCCGGGGAATCTAGCAATAGATCTACCAATAAGGAGGAGATCAGAGGTATCAAAGTCTCCCTTTGCCCAGCGTGAGAAATCCTTTGGCTCAATCATTCCAAACAAGGCGGCAAGGAATAAGTTGTAAATAAGATCGAGTACAACACCTGCACTAAGGGTCATAGCATACGGACCCATACCATGCCTTGCTCCCTTACGGAGAATATGCTGGGCCACAAACAAGTTAGGGAACTGGCGGTATAAAGCATTAAGATACCACGCAGCATTACTATCCACATCTTTATCAAGGGGATCTGACTTCACAACAGAAAGCTGAGAATACTTATCAGCAAACAATTCAATAGATGTTGCAAACTCCCAAAGATCTTTAAGTGCAAATTCAGAATTCCCTTGGGTAATAGTAGCATTAGGAGATTGTTCAATACGTTCTCTAAGAGATGACATATCTATCATCCCCCGAACCATAGGAACATTAGCCATAATCCAATCTAATTTATCTGCACTATCTTCTTTAAGTAGACCAGATTCCATAAACATCTGTGCAACCTCACCCCTGAATCTTAAACCAAGTTCCTTCTTCATCTTATGGAACTTGTTCATATTATCAGGACCGTCATAATTATTATTCCACTCTATCATTTCCCGTAATTTTTCTTGATTCTTCATAAGAATACGGTGGCCCTGCTTCATAGTTGCCATCTTAACAGCCATAGCAGATATATTATTATAGGTTCTTAATCCCTTAATCCAACCGGAGTAAGCCTTACGGCCTCTTTCATTTAAAGGAATTCCTTCTTCCTCAAAGAATTGATCATTTTCAAAGACATCGTTTTCCATAAAGTCACGTAAGGCTGAATCAGTATCAAACATAGCATCACCCAAAGCTCTCAATTGCCCAGTGAATTCTAAGTTTGACATTCCCTTTCGTAGTTTCCATATGAGTGAGAAGGTATTACCAAGGATATCAGAGTAAAGTTGGACAGGATTACCACCATACATAGCTGTAGTTAATCCAGACAACCCGCCCTCAAAGATTAAGTTAGCAGCATTAAGGTTTGGACCCCAGACGTATGTCAAAATATCAGGACCAAACTTTGCTAGTGTATCCCACGCGGCTCTATCTGTAATTTCAACTCTGTTTCCAATGTTCATCCCTACTTCATATACTCTTTCGAGATGTGCGAGCCCTCTTTGAATGAAAGCTTTTTGGTCGCCGGTAGATTTATCTAAGCCATTAAAATCAACGGATTCAGAAATATGAGTAGCGTAAGGGGACTCATCTAGATATCTTCGTAATGATCCAATTATTCTTTTGAAGTCCATGTTTACGCCAGTAAGTTCTTTGATAACCTTTCTTGTGTGGGCAGCAGCTCCTAGACCACGTTGAGTTCCTCGGATAATCTGTCTAAGATCTCGAGTAAACCCAGCTTGAACAATAGAATGTTCTCTTTCATCGCCATATTGATCAGGACCAAAGATATCAGTAATAGTTAATTCTGTTCCATCCTCATAGGGAATGAAGGTAGAGTTACCAACCTGTGCTAAAAGATAAGCTGTCTTCATTCTGGCAGCATCTGGAGAGACACCAGCCCAGACATCAATATCAGAAGAGATGTCCTGTCTTAATCTAAATATGTCACCAAGCCCAGACTTTAGATCTGAAGCGCGACCTACCGCATCAAGAGTACCGCCACCATCTTCAACAACATTTGTTCTGTTCTGGAGATAATTAAAGATAGCTCCTCGCTCACCTTGACTTAATCTACCCTTATCAAACAACTCGTTATAAGTTATCTTTTTATTTGTAGTATCTTTAAGTAACTTGACTACCGCTCTTTGGTAATAAATAGCCATATTGTGATAATGGTTCTCTCCCTCAGGATCAAATTCATTAGCTAATAATTCACTATCCAAGTCCTTATTGCTCTTCTGGAATTGTTCCAAGGCCAGTCTATCAAGTATTTTTAACTGTGCTTTCAAAGCACCCGGAGCATCTTCACGGGTGTATTTTACCAGTTCATTAATAAACTCAGGGTGAACACTGTTCCCATCTGGATTAGTTATAACTCGCGGAACAAGACCACTCATGTAAACAAGAGTAGAATCAATTGTTCCTGCTGGGATTAGAGAAGCTTGCAACTTTCTTGATTGCTTATTAGCAAGTGCTGTGACGAATTCTTCACGCCTTCCCTCTTGTCTAAGAAGAAAATCTCTATTTAATCTAAGAGCAAGATTGCTGGAATGTGTTTCTCTTCCTTCTCTTCTAAGAAGCATGTCCTTAGCCATGTTAAGTAATTGCCCATGGTTAGCTCTAAAGATATCTGACAGCATAGTAGCATGTTGTTTTTGTTCTTCAGTAAGAGTAGTGGGAAGAACATATTCAGGATCCATCAGCAAAGAGAATGCCGTCTGTTCAATACCCATAGCTGTTGACTTATCATATGTACTTCGAATAAGATTAGAAGCTTCAGTAACTCTTCTTGAGTATTGTTCGATGTAATTTTTATTATGGATGATACCGTTACCTTCAGCCTGAAATGCATTTTCAGTTGTTGCTTTAGTATTGTCAAGAAGCCAAGCAAGGTTTGCAATTATTGCTACCTTACTGTTCCAAGTCTTATCTGTTCTGTTACTGTTATTGTATAAGAAATCTTGTACGGTTTCAGTAAACTCAGGGAACACCTTTCGAAGAAGATGTCCAAACGTACCGGGAGAATCAACTCTTTCTCCTCTTTGTCTAGCAACTTGCTTGAGGAGATATGATATCATTATCATTTCTTCCTTATCGTTTTCTGGCTGTTTAAATTCTCCAGTATCAGCATCCCACATTTCATGTAGTGTTGATATGTATTCACTATGAGGAATACCTAAGATATCATGATCAAGAAGTCCTTCGGCTCTAATTGTTTCAGTAGCAGCTAACCATTCCTCATGTCGGGGATGGTTGGTATCACTCTCTGCTCCTGTATTACGTAAGTTCTTTTCTCTTGAGATTACTTCAGCCAACGAATTAATCCTAGAATTTTCATCACTAGGTCTACCAAAGTCAGGCCCCATGCGAGTATGTTTTGCAACTCCCATTCGCATGTTAGGATTCTTGGCTAGAGGTCTGCCGGTTAATTCGTGAGCATTATCGAAGTTGAACAAGCCATCAACAATAGTACTCATCTCCTTGTATACTTCAGGGTTAGTCTGCTGCATAATTGAAAGCTTTTGGTGAATGCTACCCATGACACGCTTAATGTAGTTAAACGCACGGTCCCACCATTGCATAGTTTCTTCTGCTGTAGTATCAGTATTCCTAAGATTCTGAACTTCGTTAACAACAGTATGATTACCTAATGTCTTTGCCATCAAGTAATACGCACCCCACTCAGCAAGGAACTCATCAATGTTACCTGTATAGTATTCCATTGCATCATTGACTGCATTACTATCTCCGTTAGTCATGATAGTAATTAAGCCTCTCATTGTTTCTCTACCATTTTCTGTAGAGTAAACACCAACAAGAGAATTCCAAGCTCTATCCCCACTCTCCATATACTTCATTCTAGCAATATGCACAACCTCGTGAGCAAACACTTTAATGATTTCAGCTTGAGGCATTCTTTTAATTAAGTCTGGGTTAATACGGATACTGTATTTGTCGCCATACTTCTCAGCAATGCTTGCTCTAGAGATTTCAGGATCGTGAATTAAACTTAATCCATTTGCAAAATCATTATTATGGGACAGAACAACACCCATCATCTGCCTAAGGAAAGCAGCTGTCTCGGGAGTGATTAGATTTTCTCCAACCATACTTGAAATCTGGGCTGTAATTGATGATCCCTCGTTACCGTATTTATGCCAGAAGCCTTCGGGATCAGATATTTCCATAAGAGAAATATCATCATCCATTCCACTAAAGGCTTCAACTTCTGAAGATACTTCCTTTAATGAATTGTTTGCAATTCTAGCAGCAGCCCTTGCTTGCAGTAATGTTTCGGGATTGCTAACATCTGCTCCAATATAAGCGGCAAAGTCTGCTGAAATATTTAATTCATCTATCTCCCCGTTCAATTCTACGTATCTTCTGGCGGGAGAGATGAAGGTATTTCTTTCCATGGTTCTTGAAGCTGCAATCCTATAAGCATCCACAATAGACATTTTGGATCCCTTTCTAACTTTTGTTGCTTCATTATAGAGAACTTCAATGTCAGCTCTTGTCCAGTTACCGGGCAAGAAAGCTTCAAGCTTAAATAAGGAATCCATCTTACTTCCAGAAGCTTCAACAATAATGACTACAGCTTCTCGTAAATACTTTGTACGGAATAGAGTAGACTTTGGGTTTAAAATTTGCGCAAGTAATTTACCTTCAGTTTCTAATCCCAAAGCTCTAGCGTTTAAGGCTGCCGATCTAATGTATCCCGCAAAGCCTTCTTCAACTGGATTCAATCCAGTAGTCTTGTCTTTCTTAGCAAAGTAATGTGGTGCATCATAAACAACAACAGGTTGTCCGTATTCATTCTTTAACTTGGGATTCCTAACAGACTTTGGGGGATCAACATTGTTTGTTATATGAAGATAAGACAATGCATCCATTTCATCTGAGAATCCATCTCGCTGTGATTCATAGAAATCTCTTTTAGCCTGATCTCTTAATCTCATAGATGGGCTTTCCACTTGCCCCATCTGAGATCCAGTAATAGATACAAGTTCCGCAGTATTATTAACTACAGTATTTCTTAACGAAGACAACATAGAATTTGCAATCTCAGGTGTAATGCCATACATCCCTGCGTTTTCATTAACAGCGAAATTATGAAGGCCACCTGTTAGCATGCCGGGCCTAAGTGTTTTATCAGGGTCAAGATTATGAGGACCAATACTAGCCAATGCTTCATTAGTGTAAGAATCGAGAATAATATGTAACCCCATATTATCTATAGCAATAGAAAGAAGTTCTTTGTCCTCAATCAACCTATGCATTAACTCTGTTTGGAAAGACATTGGAACTTCAGATAACATTGGGAAACCTGCTCCATCTTTCTTTAACCTTCCATAAGCTGCTTCACTCATTTTTGATTGAAGATATTCTTGTGCGATTTCTCTTCCCCTCTGTTCATAGAAGAGAGTAAAGAGAACCTGAGACATTTCATTATGCTGTACAGTTAAAGTAATAATTCTAGTTTGTTTACTGGTGGCAGTCATTTCCCCACCCATTAGAATATTACCTTCTGCTGTAAGATTGACAGGACTCAATGAATTAGCATCTATATTTATTGTAAGGGGTGCAAGATTTGTCACACCTCGGTTGGCGAGTAACTTAAAGAAGTCCGCCCAATAGAACGCTTGGTTCCCTTCTTCTGGATTTGCAGCACTCTTCTTTAAATCCTCAGGATGGAATCCAAGCATTTGTCCATATTCAATTAGTGTCATATTCTGCTGGCTCACATCTCTATGGAACTGGTGCAGTCCAGTAAGAGAAGAAAGCATATTGGCCCTTGCTAATAAAGCTTGCTGCCTACTAGATCCCCTTGTTGCTCCAGTAGAAGTTTCAAGAGCACTGATCTCTTTAAGGAAAGGTCTCGTGATTTTCTTATCAACTTGCCACCTAACGTATAAAGAAGTCCAATCATTCTTTTCTGAAAAATGTTGAAGGCCCTTCTCTACAGCAAACTTCTCAAGAACATTCTTTAATCCTTCTGCTCTTCTAGCAATTCTCTTTCGACCAGCTCCAAGAATACCTTCACCTATAAAATCAATAGGTGTTTCATGAACATATGGAGCATCCGATCCTTGATATTTTCCTTGCCATCCTCTTGCACTTGAAGGAATAACATCTGCTATAGATTCAGGAGTTTTGCTTAATGCGTCTTTGTGTATTCTGCCGTTATACCCTCTATCTATTTTGAAGTTTGAACGAGCCTCTGCCATAGACATGATCCCTCTTTCTGCCCAAGGGATGTCAGCATACTGTGGTCTAAATGCTCCAAGTCCCTTAACCGATGCATCTTGTGACGGGACATAGATTTCATTCTGTGCTCTATTTAAAGTTCGAGTGGGGTCTAAAACATTTCTGGTTGCGTTTCTTCGCAGGCCCGTTGTCTTTCTTCTCTGCTTAAGCTTATCAATTAAAGCTGCATCGCCTTCCATACTAACGCCTGCCTTCATTCTTTCTTCAGCTGATATCCAGTTAGCTTCTTCATTTAGTGCTCTAACGTAAGCATTATCTTCTTCAGTGCTTCTTTTCTTAAGATCTCTCCAGAACCCTTCTCTTGTTTCATCTCCGGGTGTTTTAACATTATCCTTTGTAACCTTAAGTGGTCTGGTTGAATAGCCCCCAAACTGAGGAGCATGAGAGCCTGCCATTCTAACCGACAAGTCTCTAGCAACTAACTTCATTACTTCAGTTTCAGCATCCTCTTTTGAGAGGCTAGCAAGATTATTATGTTCCATTTTCCACATACCATAGGGGTTATCATCCTCACCCTTATGAGTATTCTCTCGATAAACCTGAGCAGCCGGAACATTCTGAGGCTGAACTCCCCAGTTGTTGGAGTGATAATATAATCTCTGACCAGCACTGTCCTGACCCACTGCAAAGTAAACCAAATGGCTTGGGTAGTTTAACAAATCTTCTTCTGTTAAATGTCTACCAATGATTTGCCTTTGGGCTTCAAGAAGTGTATCGGTTTCATTTATCTTTTCACCTGATCTTAATCTGTATCCAGTTCGGCCCATTACATTCATAGCCGCTAAGGTTCCACTCGTCTTCCAAGCAGACTCACTACCTGAAATAATAACATGCAGCTGACGCATATCTTCTTGGTTTTTTATAACACCACCCTTTTCATTCACAAAATCAATAGCTTTTTGTATTCTTCCTTGGAATCTTTCTTGAATAAGCGTTAGCATTTTACCCTTACGCTCTCTTAGTTTAAGACCATCGTTTGCAGTTTTGGGTGTAAGGATTTCTACCATAAATTCTATTCTCTTTTGAATTGCAAATTGAAGATCACTTAACGCAAATTCTTTGCCTTCCATCAGAGAATGGTTTTCTTTTACATAATCTTTGTACTGCTCATGCCACCGACCGTGGTCATAGATATCACCATACATTGTTACAAGAGCATCTGCAAGCTGTCGCCTATCAGAATCAGTAAGACCTCCTAATGCCTTATCAACCACCCTAAGCTTAGTAGCTTGAATCGGTCCCATTGCAAGTTCAGCCAGAAGATCTGTATTAATGTCCCATCCTTCTTCTCTTGCTTTTTCCTTCAGGCCAGATTTCATGGCATCTATACCACCCATGTAAAGGCGAGGAATGACAATCTTCTTCATGGCATCTCTAATAGAAGGATCACTTTCCATAAAGTTTAAAAGCTTTTGGAGTTCTGATCTCTTTGGTCCCTCTTGTGTATTCTTAATATGGTTTGTCAAAGATTCAAATATTAATTCTTCAGCCGTATCATAAATATCCTGAGCTTCTTTAGATGTTTTATACAAGAAAGCTGTTGGCTCCCACTCAGCAAGGAACTCATCTAATTTTTGTGCTCCTTGAGGAGAGTATTGCAACATCAGTGCAAGGAAGTGGTGAAGACCATTGAACTTGTAATCAAAATAATTACCCTTAGCAAATACATCTGTTCCATGATCTCCGTATGCTGATATACCTCTTTCCAAAGATTGGATAACAGTATCTATACTAATTACGGGATAGGCTCTAGTATGAGCAAGCTGAATCCCTAATCCAGAAATAAGAGCCGAGCCAGTCATAGAGCCGGGAGATAAAGCATTATCCTCAAAGTAAGTTTCAGCAAGATCGGGATCTAAGAACATTTGATGATCACCACCAAGAGCAACAGAATCATGAACCCAAGTCATAAGAATCTGGGGCATATCTAACATGGATTCCAATACCATGTTCGTATGCTCTTCCAGACTAGGTAATTTGTTCCATATTAATCTGTTTGATACATTGGGCGTTAATCCCATTCTTGGTGTTCTAGTGTCACCAATAACATCGTTTTCATTTTCTTCTCTGTCTCTTAAGCTTTGAATTACTTCAAGTGCTTCTTCCTTAGTAGTAATATGTTTGGGATCTAAGATGTGTTCTAATCTTTTTCTCAATCTCCAATCATCATAAGCCCATTCAACTTCAGCAAGAGATCTTGGTAAAGCTTGATGTACTTCATCAAAGATAGGAGGGTGGAAGGTTGTTTCTCTTTTGTAAGCTTCATCTTCTGACTTAGCCGACTCAGAAAATTCTTCTGCTCCACCTTCCATCCAATCCCTTGCATTGTCACGCAGTCGAGCACCCTCAGGCTGAGTAGTTACAATCTGTGCAATAGCAATACCCACAGAATTAGCAGGGGCATAGTCAATAGTTCCATCCCCCCAGTCGGATAACTGGAACTTTTGATGAGGTGTGAATCGAGTGATGAAGTAATTAATAATTTGTTCAGCAAACTTTTTATCACCCTCATTAACAGCTCGTTCTCTAAATCCAATATCCTTTGCAATGATATCAAGATCTACTGCTTTTCTTTTACCAATAAACGTAATGAAACCATTCACTACTGAGTCTGTATACTCCGCCTTCTGTGCGTCTATCGCACCGCTAGTATATCTTATCTTATTAGCCCCAACAAATTCGATGGGATATCTACCAGCATTTTCGCCAGTTTCAAACTCTTCCTTGTGTATATTCTCAAGAGCTTGTCGGTTTGCTTGGATAATATTAATCTTTTCTTTTTCAAGTAGCTGTTCTTTAGAAAGAGTCTCTTTCGCTAAATCTACCATTCGTTCGGCTAATAACCTTTGAGATGGATCAAGATGCTGAGCTCTAATAACAGCGTCATATACTCTACTGATCGCAAGATCTAAATCTACAGATACAATACTTGTATCATCAATAGAGGAGAAAGCGGAAGTCATTACTTCCCCAATATCAGCAACGTGCCTAGCCCATTCAAGCCCATGCCACCTATCTTGCTTTGCTTCAGTAACATTTGAAGTCAAGGCCCAAGTGGGTGTAGGAGCTGCTATTTCCACTGTAGCTTCCCCCTTATTAGCGCTTTTAATTTTAACATTTCTTCCCATCATATTAAACAGGCCATCTTGTGCTCCATTTCCATAGAGAATTTGAGCGGGAAGCATAGCATCTGCATCAAGATATTGGTCGAGATAAGATGCAGCTTCTTCAGAACTCATACCATTTATTTCATCTAAAATAGATTGAGCATCCTCTTCTGCCATAGTCTCACCATTCTTTACAATATCTGCAAATGTTACGTCTTCGCCTGTGGTAGCTTTCTTGTGTACTAAATAATACCACTTACCTAAGTTCCTGAGAACAGATCCTTCCGGCCCGACTGTTCCAAACTTTCCTCCCATTCCTAAGGCTCTAGATACATTGTTTAAACTAAAATATAAACTTTGTGCATCATCCTCAGTATGGATTTGGGATTTAAAAGTCCTAAGGATCTGCATAACATCAAGACTTCGATAAGCAATTCTAACGCCCATCTGTTGATTTTCTGCAAGCGCGCCCAATGTATTCATATCAAAACTATTACCGTTAAAAGTTACAACTTTATAACCGTCGTTTTGGAGATCATTTAACAGGGCAAGCATTTCCTGCGCTTCTTCTTTAGTCATAGCTTCGCCAATAGTTCTGCTATTAATTATTGTACCATCAATTCTTTTGATTGACCAGCCAATAATTTCTTCGTTGTTTTTACCTCGGGTTTCAATATCAAAACTAACAACTTGATTTAGGGGCATGGGGTTTTCCTTATCATGGACATCCAAATCTTGGAGCCATCTCCCATAATCAATCATTTCCGGCAAAGAACTTATTTCTGCATCAGTCATCCCAGTTAATCTAAGAATATGCCTAAGAGTTTCTTGTCTCTCCGTGTGGGTTAGGGTCTCAATACCTTCTTCATTTAAGACTCGAACAGCATCATCAAACCAGATTTGAGCACTTACATCGTCAAGACCGGGCATATTATTTAAGACTGCTTCTACATGTTGTAGACCAACATACTTACCATAGCCAACAGATGAGCGAAGAGTTTCTAGCTTTCGAACAAACTTAAGTAATCTCTGCTTTAATTCCTGAGGGGTTAATTGAGCGTTCGCATCTGGAATAACACCGGGATTGCTTTTTTCCATTGCTTGAGCTTGTGTTAACATAGGAATAATAATAGTATTATTATCTGTTTCATCTACCGACTTACCTTCATTAGTAGATTGCTCCTGCATTGCTTCAAGTGATTGTTGATCTGCAAAAGTAAGATCTGCAATTAACAGGCCATGCTCTCCAGCATACTTATAGTTCAGGCTTCTCCACTCTTTTAATAAAACATCTATCTCTTCTCTAGTTAGCACCTGTCCATATTCTGTTCTAGATACAACAAAGCTCGGCCCAAGAATTTCACTTAAGATATCCCTGCTAAGAGTAGTTTCTTTCTCTTCCTTAGGCTTGATATAATTTTTATGGTTCTTATCAAAATAAGAATCTATTAACTCAATCCGAAGAGCCTCATCTTGCCTAGCTCTTTGGAGATCTTCAGCTAACTGTCTAGCTGTTACAGCAGTATTAATTCCTTGAACAATAGATTGAAGGAAGCCATCAGAAGCAAACCCTGCCTTATTTAATTCTGCCATAACATCTTTTAATTTCTTTTCGGCAGCGCTATGGGCTTTTCTAAGCTTCTTAACCTCAGGGTTTTTATCGCTTAATTCTCTTGCTGCTTCTATAATCCTATTTATTTTTTTCTCGAGGGGTCCAGCTTCCCTGTCAGCCTTTTGAATTATAGCTACTGCTTCTTTTAATTTACCTTCTTTTTCTTTTATTTCCCGCTTAATTTTATTAGCTGGCTCAGATTTCTTATTCTTAATAGACTTGAGTTCAGATTTAAGCTTCTTTATCTGTTTTTCATAAGTCTTTTTATCTGCTTTGGCCTGATTATACTTGTCATCTTTGATTGTTTTAAGCTGCTCATTCATTTCTTTTATACGAGCTTCAGCTTTTTTATTACCATCATCAACATTTCTTAGCCAAACATCTAGAAGAACTAGCTGTTCTCGAAGGCGATCTCTACTGTCAATGCTCTCGCTGATGCTTTCATATTGATTACCTAACCTAGAATTATTTTTCCTAATCTGCTGTAGATGAGATAAAGCTTGTTGGTTTCTTGCGGCCCCACGATCATCACCAATTTCTTGTAGTCTTTCGATCTCTGTTTCTAGTTCTTGTTCTGCTTGTATCCTAACATCAGCATTCGAAGGACGCACTACTGGAGCTTGGTCATTATCTTTAGCCATTTTTTTCGTTAATAAATATTTAAGACTTTGGGATTCTTCTTCATTTAATGAATCAAAAAGAAGAGTGCCATCTTTGCTTTTAAGAACCTTATTCATTAGTCCTTGAAGATCGGCTTTATTTTCGGATGTCCATGTTTCCTTTAGTTTCTCACTTGCAACATGTTTCCTAAAAGATCTAGGATCAGAAGAAGCAATCTTCAGGGCCTCCACCATATTGTTTGCATCGGCTTCGGAATTACCCTGATCTATAAACTTCTGTTTCAAATCATCTAGAAAATTTAAACTACAACTCATTTATTTGACTCCTCTAAAACAAGAATTATTCTCATTATATGTTTCAAGTGCATCAGCTAGTTGTTCTTTTGTAAGACCAAGCTCTTGTAAGGTATCTATATTTGCATTTTGTTCCACGGCAGCTTCAACTCGTTTCTGATCGGGCAGTGAAGAACCATCTTCTCCTTCAACTGCTGCTGGCTCGGAAGGAGTGGTTTCTTGTCCTTCTCCTGCATTAGCAGATTCAGTTTGAGTATTATCTACCGGAGGGGGAGGTGTAGAAGCTGCACTATCTATGGCTTCTGTTCCCGTTGTTTCTCCAGTTCCCGTTGCTTCATCTACATCTGTAGGTGTGTCAGGATCGGAGGTGTCTTCCCGAATAGCTGCAATATCTTCTGGGGCAATACCATCTCCCAAGTCTATATTTTTATTTTCTTTATATAACCTTCTTAAGATTTCTATAGTTGGGGCATCCAATCGTTGGACAGATGATACGCTTCTACCTGCGGTAGTCACAATTGCTGATGCGTCTATCCCCAGCTTTTCCATTACTGTTTTAGTTGCTTTTAAAGCGCTATCTACAATACTTTGTAACTCGACCTGATCAACCCCAGCTAGTTCCTCTAATGCTTGTACTTGAGCAGCAACTAAATCAGCTCCCTCTAATTCTACAGTCCCTCCTTTAGTTGCTCTCTCGTGTACCAAACCGTGTAGGATTGCAGTTCTTAACAAACTTTGTATTTGCCCTACATTTTCTCCGGTCTCTGGGTCTTTGACCTGAAGAACCTGCCGACCTTGGTTATCAACCTGATTCATAACAGCATGAATTAATGCTAATGACATTTCTAATTCAGTTAATTCGGTTGTATTCCCTTCGGAATCAGTAGCCTTTGTATATATTGAATCTATCGCTGAATGTGCATCGATTGGAATTCCAGTAGCTGCACTAATTTCATCCACCATATTTTGAAGATACATGGGAATAGGACCATCTGTTCCTGTTATTTTCCCATAACCTGAATGAGCTAATCCTAACATAATTCTACTAGACAATATAGACTCCTGTTGCTCTACTGTCATCCTATCAAAGTTAGGCATGATAGGTTTGTATGCAGCATCTATTGCCGCCCTGACCTCAGGACTAAAATCCATTTTTTCATAAATCTTATTCAAAGTTGATTTTCCTATCTTGTGAGCAGGGGCCATCACACCTCTACCCAAAACCATTCTAAAAGTAGGCCCAGCAAATACCTGACCAACACCTTCGGTAATAACTTCATTCCAGAATCGGCTCCAGTCCCAGCCATCATTGCCATCATACTGGTTGAGAGCTCCATACATTGCTCCTTCAATTGTGCCAATCCCAAAATCTAACCCTCTTCTCGTCAGCCAGAACTGGCTATAATTCTTAAATCCTTTTCCTAACCCCATTTCAGTACCAAAAGCTTTTCTGTACCCTCCCATAATAATTTTATCAGGGATGTTAGAAGGAATCCAAGAGTGAATATTCGCCATCAAGTTCCTGAGCTTCCTTGTTTTTAAGGACCAGTTAGTAAGTACATCAACGTCAGCCTTATCTACCTCTGCTCTTCTGGCAACTCTACCATATCTACTCCTGCCTCCTATACCAATTACTTTTCGGGTCGTATTAAACATTCGTTCTAATCTAGAAACACGTTTACTCGTTTTGTACCCAATCTTAGCAAGAGTAGCGGACCCCTTGACTGCTGTATAAGTGAGGGATGTACCCCCTGTCAATATAGCAGTTGCTATTTCAACAGGCATGTCAGCAGAATTTAGAGTATTCCAAGCAAATGATCCAACGAACCTAGAAGCATTACCAAACCCACTGCCCCTTGCACTGGTTCTGTCTAAGACTCCACTTACTGTATACATCTGTACAGCATTATTTATCGCATACCTAAATTCCCAGTGGTTAGGGCTAGCTTCAAGAGTCTCCCTAGAAACACCAATAGCATGGGCTAGTTTTAAAAGATGGGGGTTTGTTTTTTCAAATACTTCGTAAGCTTTCTTACCATCCCAACCCTCTTGTCTTCTGGAAGAAAAGAAGTTACCGGGGAAAGTCCAGTTATATTTATCGTCGCTTGGATTAGCAACTACAATTAAGTTTGCAAGAACAGGGTGTCTCCAAGCAGCTCCATCCCATGGAAGAAATCTTTCCCAGTTGTTAGAATCTTTCTGATAATATTCTGCGGCTTCTCTATCATATTCAGAAATTTGAGCACCGGGGGTTTTCTCTGCCCATTCTTTGTATGTTGTGTCAGCTCCAGTAGAGTATTGTCTTGCTACAGTATAAAGAGTGGGTAGTTCTTCTCCAGCTATACCAGATCCACCATGCTTATCAGCCCATGTAGCCCACCAATTAGCATCCCAGTACCCCATTGAGTTTTCTACACCCGGCAGGACAAACTCTCCCATAACAGACTTGTCATCTATCATTGAAGTATATTCATACCCTTGGTTTCTTAAACGTTCTTTAGTATAAGAATCATATCCAGACCCTAAGACTCCTGCCTTTAGGGCATCTTCCATTGCCAATCCCGCCTTCGATATATCCTGAAGGTAGTCATTGTACATTGCTTGACCTTCTGATTGGTTCTGATCAGGAGAAATAAAAAAGGTTCCATAGTTTACGAAATCTTCTCCAAGAGAATTTAAAGCTTCTGCACTTGTAGTATAGTCACCCTGATATGCTTCACTTCTCGCGTTAGCATATATTCTTTCTAATTCTGTGACATCTCTTTCTTCTTGAAGAATTCTATTTATATACCCCATTTATCTGTGTCTCCAGTATTGATTAATTGTTTTGAAGAAAGGCTCATCAGGGTTATCCCAAACCGGAGCAGGGTGTCCCATATCTTGATCTTCTCCCTGCAACGGATCTTCCCCCGGAGGAACAGTAGCAACGGGCATTCCTAACCAATTTTTCCTCATGCCCATAAATCGTCTAGGTCTTCCAGTATGTGTTTCATCAAAGGTTAAATAATCATAAGATAATTGGTTTAGTCTTTGTGCAACCCTTTTATTGCCCGGAGAAGTCCCAGTCTCAAATAACTCAGGTGGTACATACATAATAGTTACAGGATTTCCCCCTTCAACTGTTACAGCTTTTAATGCAACATGACCAAGAGCATTTGTTTCATTAGTATCAATAATAGGAACACCTACGCCTTCTTTAGATCTAGTTTGTCTTGTTTGAAAAACTGAAGTATTGCTACTCAAGTTATCTGTAACTGGTCCCATGTGAGGAGCAGCTCCTCCAAACATATTTGAATTCGCTGTATCAAAGACATCTTTTCCCATAAGAGCAAAGAACTGCATATTTACCATATCTGGATCCATTGCCCAGCTATGTAGTTTTTTTATATCTCCTCCTGCTTGACCATACTGTGCCATTGTCATGCCTGTGTTTTGTTCTATCATTTGCTTGGCAACTTCCCACCTAGTTCCACCAATTTCATTATCATGAGAAGGAGCAGAAAGAAGGAATGACATAGCAGGAAGTTCAGCACCAGCATATAATGGGTAACGTTCTCCCTGTAGATCAATGCTCTCTTGTGTTAAGTATGTGTGACCTAATGCAGATAACTTTCCTCTATATTCTGGATTAAGATTACGTTGTGTTCTAAATCTTGTAGTGCCATCTGAGGATTGCATAGGCACAGTTATAGGCTGGGAGTATCTAGTCATGCCCGGAACAACCGAATTTCTATTAGTATGTAATTTCATAAGTTCTACATGGGCAGAAAGGCTTCCAACTCTTAGATTTGGATCCCCAGTCCCTTCAAACATCTCATTCATTTCTGGAATCTGTTGATATACAGCATTTTGGTAGTAACCCGGAGCACCAGATAAAGTCTGTCCTCCATACGCATTAGCAGTTTCATTTGCATAGGTATGAGCAGCTCTTGATGCGGCAATCAAAATGCTACTGTATCCAGCAACAGGTACTCCTTCACCCCCATAGAAATCAATATCATCTCCTCCCCATTCCATTGACAAGCCTATATCTCCGGTAAAGTCAGCGCCGGGGTTTAATAAGACATCATCAAACTCAGACAACCTAAATGTAATTTTTTCTTCATCATCTAGTCCTGCGAAGGCGTGGCTAGTGGTGTGTGAGGGGCCATCTAAGTGGTCATACTTTCCATACCACTTATTACTTTGTTGTTTTGCATAAGTGTACCAATTGTTTTCAACATAACTTCCGCTATTTGGATCCAACTGTGCAGCTAATTCATATAAAGTTTCTCGTTTTCCAGTCATAGGGTTAACAGCTAAGTCATTACCAAAACCATTACGTACAGCTACGTCAATCATTTCTTTCATATAATCAATTGTGTTTTTAGTCTCTCCACCATACATTTTTTCTTGAGCAAAACGAGCCAACATAGCTGTTCTTATATCACTAATCTCGTGTCCGTGTTGTGCGATCCAACGAGTTAGTATACCGGGTTTATTTCGCTCATCTGTAACCAAACCTTGTCCATCTACTTTTATTTCGTAAGCCCCAATACGCCTTGTTGCATCTGAGCCATCTCGTCCCATAGTCATCCCAGATAACATTATCGTTCCTAAAACTTTAGATCCATTCTTAAAGATCTTATAGTGGAACTCTTCTCCTGCTGTAACAGGATCTTGATCAAAGCCTTGAAAGACATCATCTGAAGAAGCAATCATTCCTGTAATTGAAGAAACAGTTGTTGCATCATCATCCATATCAGAGAGTCTTAAAAGATTTCTAGCTATGTCACCCATTTTTACCTCAGGAATCTCTATCGTTGATTTAACAATAGCATTCCCCTCCCTTTCAACCAATGAGTAGCTTCTCATAGGAGGCGCATCAGTATCAGCAGTATATTCCAATGGTTGAAGAGCATACATAATTGCATGCAAAGATGTTGCTACTTTCATTCGTTGGTCAGGTTCTAATGTTGTGTCCCCTAGTAAGTGAACATAATCTACTATATGACCTAAATATGATTGAACGTTAGATTCATACTCTGTGTTTCCTCTTAGTCTATGATCTGAAGACCATGCCCAGACTCTAGAAGCTTCTACTGCAATAGATGAAGCAAAATCCGGGGAAATAGAAAGCTCCATCTTCCCATCACCGTCCGTGTCCGCCTCAACAAATGCTTTAGATGGATTTTGCAAAAACATTCCTATTGGTTCTACATTATCAGGCAACGATGCTGTATCAAGTTTTACGCCCGGCATTGAATTTAAATGAGAAGCCGTCAAAGCAAATGTTCCTAAAGTATTTTTGTAGCCGAGATACATACTCATTATATCTTGTTCAAGAGCAGGATCTGCTAGGCCACCATGTAAATGTGATATATGATTAGCAACCGCTTCAAAAGGATCAAGCAATTTAGCTGAATATTCATCGCCAACAATATAAGAAAGAGCTGTTCCAGTTGCTTGGGCATACTTAAAATGTTTATCTAACTCCCTAACTAAAGACATTTCTTCTGCGGAGTTTGTTCCGACTAAGAAAGCGTTTCTGGCTGTTGAAACAAGAAGTCTTCCATGTCTCTTTTTGTCAACTTCCAATATACCATCCGTATCCCTAATTGCCTTGGTTAAAGCAGCTTGTCTTTCTCCAAGTGCAGCTTGTCCAGTCTTAACAACACGAGTTAAGATTGACTCAAATTGTTTATATGTTTTATCTGTCAGCTCAGGTATCAATTCAACTAAAGCAAGTCTATCTTCTTCTCCAAGAGCCCCTAGTCTTGCAGCTATTACTGCTGTCTCCTCATCAGAGTATTCATCTCCTGTTATTAAAGAGATGGCGTGAACCATAGTATCAACAACTCGAGTTTGATCTAATGCATTAGCATCTCCGGGGGCTAGATTTATCGCAACCTCAAACCATGTCATTACTCTAGCTTGGTATGCAGGATCGTTTCTTATTTTTCCTGCAAGGTTTTGATATTCCCTCCACAGAAACCTCGCACCTTGCTCATTAATACGTCCTTCACTATCTACTAGAGAATATCCCTGACCATCATCTCTTCCCTCCAAAAATTGATTCAATCTTGAACCTGCAACAAGCCTTCTCTTGTTTGCTCTATCTATCAGTTGTTCTTGAGAATCAAACATGCCGTCTTGTGTATCTACTAAAAGACCCCGAATAAAGTTTTCTGTTACCCACTCAACATTTCTATGAGGTCCAGCAGATCCTGCACTTAGTACATCAATCGCTGCTGCCGTAGCGCCATCCGCAAATGCATCTGAAGAAAGACCAGCCGCACCAAACGATTGTTCACCCATTATCTGTATTTGGCTGCCTAATCTAGATTGTGAAGAAGAGTCATATTTCTCTTGAGTAATCTCTCTTACCCTTTGTTGGGCAAGATTGAACCTAACTTCTCGGTCTTTTTGTACAGCGTCTTTAATATTACTAATGTTTTGAGAAACATACCCGTTAATATCCGATGATCTTAGGTTGACTGCATTACTAATAGCTGTTTCCACAAACGCAGGACTCAAGCCACTCTGTTCAACATCTGATGCAATAGAAGAATTAAGAACAACATTTAAAAACTTTTTCCAAGAGTTGTGGTTAGGATCCGTTAATAAAGATTCAGTAGGAGAACCAGACGCTACCCCCCAAGCTACGTCTCCACCCCCTGTAATACCGATAGATGCGGTAACTTCTGGTGTCAGTAGCCCTTGTTCGTTTAGAGCATACAAGATAAACCCAGCTTTTTGAGAAGGATCCATTGAAGGATCGACCACAACGTCAGCCATTTCATCCAGCAACCCTTTTACCTGTCCATTAGTAAGAGCAGTAATATCCCTGACCATTTCCTCTTTTTGGTGCTTTACTTGGGAAAATCTCATTCCTGATTGTAATGTTTCTAATTGTTGTTGTTGTCTCCAGTATTGATCTGTCGGGAGCATACCTATTCTTGTAGATATTTGCTGCACTTCTGCGTTATTCTGCCATGCGTTATAGGCTAGACTGGGGTTATAATCTATTCCTTCAGATGAAAGAAACTCATTATATATTTCTTCGATACGAGCTACATCCTTATCAGCTGATTCTGCTGTAAGTCCCCTCATTCGATCTGCTTGGACTCTCAAATGCCCTTGATGCGCTGCCTGACCCCTTGTTGAAACAATATCAATCCCTTCTAATCTCTTTTGGTAAGCCATTCCAGCAGCTTCTTCTCTCTTTTGGGGATCGTTTAAATCATATGTAGCCATTACCGGAGAACCATTTTCATTAAGCCCTATCTGCACTTCATATAAATTATTACCGTTGGAGTCTGGGAGGTTATTTCTAACATCTTCAGCAGCAGTTGTAGCCGCCATGATATGTTCTTGTTCTTTATTCCAAAGAGCTATGTCCTTCTTTTGATCCCCCTCTCCTTCAGCAATTCCTTCTGAGATTAGGCCATAATTTTTGATACCTTCTGCTGAGTCAGCAGCCATCCTTGATAACTCATCCCATTGTTGGGTCGCTGCATCCACTAGTCCTTCTTGAGTAACATCAACAGTGACATTTCCTCCACTAACCTTCTTAACAGGTCCAACTTGTTTAACAACATTCGCTGAAGAATCAGGGTTTACATTAAGAGATTTATACATATCATTTAACATTTATTTATCCTAACCCGGCTGATGTGCCGCTCGCAAAGCCACCCATTCCTGATGCAACACCACCAATGACACCGCTAATAAGGGGCATTGTTGTATCTTGCTGAACAGGAGGAGGACCAACCCCGTTAATATTCGGGATGTATACATCTTGAGTTCTTTGTGACATCATATTACTAAACTGCCGGTCAATATTCTTAGCAGCCTTGCGTTCATTTTCTTCTAAATTCATTACGCCACTGAGCCCTTTTAATAATAAAGATTTTTGTACGACCTTTGCAGTACCACCAACTGAATTCTGTGCAGCTAGTGAGGAGGAGAGAACGGCTTGATTATTACCTAATGTACTACTTAGTTCATTTTGCAGATAAGCATTCTGTCTTCCAAGATCTGCCATTGATTCTGCTTTAAAAAGGTGAGCTGATTCAGCAATTTCCCTATTTCTTTTTGCCTGTTGCATTTCACTATGAACAGCTTGAAAAATCTCCCGTCCATTCGCATAGGATTTATTAATGAGTTGTTCAGTATGTTGCTGTTGGGCTTGTTGATTAGCTGCGGCAGCCTTGGCACTACCGCCAATTCCTTGAGCTAAAGCACTTATTCCCATCATTGCTCCCATGGCAATAGGAAAGAACCCATATAAAACTGTATCATCAGTAGGGATAAGCTCTCCAATAATTACACTAAGGCCTACAAGTAGTATACATCCTACTATTTCCTTAAAATCTATTACCATCCCCACTGTCCTCCTATACGTTTTGGTTTATTTGTGCGAGAAGTTTCTCTAATCGCCCCACTATGTGGTACGTAATCTCCTGCCCTGAAATCATTAGCCCACTTGTCTACCATTTTTTCCCAAGATTTTTGTTTATTAATTCCAACAACCTTGTCAGTATCCAAAGACATATGATCTTTGTAGTAATCAACCGCAGATGATAACGCATCAACCCGGTCATCATGTTTCAATGCACCCCTAATTTCACAAAGGCGAGTTAATTGAATTTGATTCTTTTCATCCTTAGCTACCCTTCTGTCCCAGCAAAGTCGATGCTGAGACATGACAGGTTCTAAAGTTTCTATCATTCTTTTTTCCTTAAAACCAGCTACCCTAAACTCTTCAATAGCTATTGGGCCACAGTAATCTAATAAAATGGGGGCAAGAACTTTTGCAAACAAGCCATCACCAAAGTTAGATTCAACTCTTACTAGTTTTAAACTGTATTCGTTAGCCAACTTTGCTATCTTCTTAAGGACAGCATCATTGTATCCTCCCTCCCAACCCGTAAGCTCATGGATATATATCATTCCTCCTAGCGTGGAGGCAACACAGACAGCAGTTTCATCTTTACCCCTGCCTGATGGGTCTACAACCATGTGCCTATGGGTGTAGGGGAGGTAATCAGTAGCAACATACATGGGTTCCATGATCATATCACCACTTAGTCCCCAACTAGGGAGCTTCTTATTACTATTCTGCCCCTGCCATACAACCTTTTCAGGAGCTTCTTCCAGATCTACATCAAAGACAACGAGATCTGATAGTTTTAAAGGATACTTATCAGCGTCAGCCAATGAAGTATCCAGCATATATTGAAGAGCAAAGGCCGAGGGACCAATCTTAGCCTTACGGTCCATCAACATCTCTTCATCAAACCGCTCTGGTTGGGTAGAATCACCGGGCTGTAGCCCAAGATCCCATATCCAATCAGCTACATCTTGAGCTTGCCCCTGAATAGTAGGGTCTGGCATCAGAGCGGGGTATTTTACAATAGGGTACGCCTCTCTCAGTACAGTATAGATTGACTCACTGGAATGAGGGGTTCCTAAGAACAGAACTCGTGAGCCTTTGTTACGAATAGACTCTAGTTCTGTGAGCTTGTGCAGGAGGCTCTCACGGGCCTCTGCCGTCTGTGTATTTGTGGAGATCTCAACGTCATCACAGATACAAAGATCGGCGTGGAGGCCCGTCAGCTGGCTCGTAGAGCCTCGTGCGGTGCAGGACATATCCTGAGTAAATGTAGTCCGTGTTTCAATGTTGAATCCAAGGGCTGAATCCTTAGTATGATCGCCCGGAGCCATCTCTTTACAGTACGGAACAACTGTCAGGATCTTCCTAGTCTGAGAGACAAACTCAATAGCCTTCTGCTGAGTAGCTGAGAGGACCATGACTGTCTTGTCAGGATTACATAACAAAAACCAAGAAGCAAATATTGCAGTAAGTGTAGATTTTCCTGTACCCCGGCCAGCTGCCATGATAAAATCAGTGGGTCCTTCTTGTAATTGCCTTGCTATCTCATACTGCATAGGAGTTGGTTCACCCAATCCAAGGTATTTCATAGCAAAGAAAACATGATTACGAAAATCTTGCAATACTTCTTGGGGTATTTCCATTATAAAGTTGCTTCCTTAAACTTAAAAGGGACTGCTTCAGCCATAGCTTCAGTCACCCTTTCAATTGTTTCTTGAGGGATCTGATCAATCATTTCCCTATTATCATTTACAACACCGCGAACAACGGTGTAAAGTCCCGGCCCTCTTCTATCAGGATCCTGAAGATCCGTAATCAAAGCGTCGAGAAGCATTTCATTCAACTGATCTACCTTGGTCTTAGCCACCTAACTTCTCCTTAATCTTGGAGACAGGCATAACGCTGCCGATAATATATCCAACTAAACCAACCATAATACTAAACCAGATCGAACCTAAAAACGCATCCATTTATTTTCTCCTTGTAAATAAACCATCTTTCTTTCCCTTGATAATACCTTTGACAGTCTTCCATCCCCATGCTAAACTTATAGCTCCTGTTACAATCAGGACGGGAATAAATAACCAATCGGCATATAGGGCAATAAGATAGTTAACTGTTATTAGAATGATACCGCCTATGACGGGTCTCCATCCCATAGTTCCTTTTGAAATAACTAATAAAGCCATGCCTGCAACGAGACACAATCCCCCAATCGCACTTAATAGAGACAGATTTTCTAAACCGTGTACCTGTTCTAGAGATGTGGGCAAGTCTATTGGTATTGGTGAAGTAGACACCACCTTAGGAGGGCTTGTAAAACAGCCCCCTACTGCAAACATAACAAACAAACTAATTGTTCCTAGTAAGTGTCTCAAGTTTGTCCATCCTATTCTTTAAGCTTTCTAGCATTGTCGTATGTCTAGCATCTGAAGTAGCTAGTTGGATCTGAGTCTTAGTCAGGTCTTGGACAATAACTTTAAGCTCTGTAAGCTCACTAATATTGTGATTTATTCTAGTTTCAGCTTGGCCTGCTCTTAAAAAGATACCTCCCAAACCAATTGCTAATACAATAATCTGCAATAACTGTAATACAGATGCAGCTTCTTTTGATTTATCAGACATAACCCCCCCTATTACGGATTAGTACACGTATTTGTTATTGGGTTATAGCTACAATATAATAGCAAAGCATCTATACACCCCTGATCCCAACCTAATTCATTACAATATGCCAGTTGCTCATTACCAAAGCCACTCATAAAAGATAAACAATCCCAACAAGTTGGGGAGTTGCATCCCGGCATATTATCTATAAGATCAGGTCTATTACATTCACTTATTCTGTCCCTAGAACAACCACACACGCCACCTCCGGGGTATGATATATCATCAGGATCTCCACACCAAGCTTTCTTCCAGCCAAGCGTAGACCAATCTGTTACGGTCCAGTCACCTACAGTATTTGTATTTGTTTTATCTAACATGTAACCGCCTGTTGGCTGTGCTGATATTTCACCGCACTCATATCCGGTAGATCCACCAACTTCATATGCTTCTGGGCAGGGGCAGTTGAGTTCAGGATAATCTGAGAAACCAGATATAGAACCACTATTGTTAGCGGTGCATGCACAAGCTGGCTGAGGACTAAGGTATTTTCTACCGTACCCATGTCCAATACCATAAGGGAAACCAGACATAGATCCAAAATGTTTATTAAACTTGAGCAAATCTATACTATAAACATGGTTAATGCACGATTCATCGCTACAATTGTTAGATCCCCACGTACTTGGAGCAGGATCAAAACCACCAAAGGATGAATTACCGCACCCCATGAGATCAACCCGCCCTGTACTGTCTGTCCAATCCACATATGCAGGGTATGTTCCATAAAAATGTTCATGATCCCCTGAAGATCCTGATACGGTAGTCTTATCACTACTATAGGTCTCTCCAGTACACTTAGGTATTGGCATGTTCCAGTAATAATACTTAGGTAATGTCTGCATAGCGTGGTGAATATTCAAAATGTCACTAGTATTACTATCCATACTACATGGGACAGTGTACATTGAAGGTAAAGATTCCAATACAATACCAATATAATTACTTGACCAAGCTGTACCAGTTCCATTGACATACTTCCACGCTTTAGGCTGTATCCAAAACTCCCTCATTACGGGGGGTCTCGGATATCCGTGATCAGTATCAGTGTGATTGAAAGTACTAGAAGTAAAACGCATAAATAAAAAGACATACCCATCCCCGTCCCAAGAATCCCACCGAGGGGAAACACTTGCCGTCGTGCTGTAGAAGTCAGCACCCATATTATCTACAGTATAATCAAATTCATATCTTGTAGAACCATCCGATTGCCAGTTAGCGACAAACGCAACAATATACTCTTTTTCAGTATTTGCTGTAGATAGATTACACAAGTTTTGATGAGTAGACCCACTACAGGGGGTACTAGTAGTGTGTGTAGCGTTGGGCCACTGGGAAGCGTAAGGTTCTTTTGCTGGATCTATCACAACCCAACGACCTGTCTTAGCATCTGGGGGGTTAACTGAGCCATTGCGTTGATCAATACGCATGTAAGGGAGGGATGTATCAAGATCTTGGTATGTAAACTCTTCGGGGCTTGATGTATTTCTCGGAAGCTCACCAAACGTAGATAGATCAGGAGTGTTTTCACTAGACGTAGGCCAACCGAATGCATTTAAATTACTTGTCACACCACAGTCACATGGTTTAGTGGTAGCCACAGGGTTTCCTGTTAAGCTGAATTGATTACTAACACTTGTTCCTTTAATTCCTTGTGGAATGTATTCATAATATTCTAAATCAACAGCTAACCCCGGTACATTTGTAAGATAAGGTACGTTATCCTCTACTGGATACTCTTCAAGCGTATGACTTCCGGCTTCTCTTGTCCATGCCCAAGTATCTGAGTTTACATTCCACCCTTGGTAGAATTTCCTAAGAGCTGGACGAGTATACATCAAACTAACCCACTCAACTGGACAAGAAGCTGTAGTATTTATCTTAGGTATCCGCCTAACAACACTACCAACATACCCCCATTCCCTACTTAGCAAAGGAGGGGTACTTGTGGCTGTTGTATTCCATATATAATTCCCATAATCAGGGTTCCTTACTCCACCACTTCTGAAATGATAGATAGAAGTTCCTACTTTATCTTCATCACTACCAACAGGAGAGCCGATGCTTTCAATAGGAAGATAATTCCATGAAGAAACAAAGGAGGGATGGATTGATATTCCAAAATCTAGATCTCCCTGTTCAAGCTGGCAAAAATGGTCCCATACTATAGTTTGAATTAGTGTATTCTGGGGATCTATTGTAGTGGGGTACATTATTTGAAGAGCTCCTGTTTCATCACGTATCCATACCTTTGTTATTTCTGTGGCAGGAGTAACAGTCTTCTCTAAACCTTCATGATAGTAGTCATCAGCAGGGTCACGTATAAAAATCTTATCCATTACTGTGTCATCTTTATATTCTCCAGTAGTGTCATCATAGATTTTACCATTAGTGTCTCTAAACCATAGTCTGTTCTGCTGATTAGGATCTGTCACGTAGTTGCCTTTCTAAATATAACTTGGTATGCCGGGCCATCTACATCAGGCTCTTCTGTTGATCCAATAATTTTAAATAAATCTCCAGTATATGTACCATCGCCATGTGTAGCATCAGCGTGAGTGTAGTTACTAGAGCTATCAGTAATCTTGATAGGCCCCTTAAGAACAGGAGCATCTCTTCTAACACCCTTTACCATTTCTGCACTGATAGCACCTGCGGCGGATGATCCAGTGGCAGGAGCGTCTGTGGTAAGCGTGGAGGTTGCATGATAGCCGCCATGTGAAGTAGCGTTTTCATTAGTCCCTTCGGTTATACCTGTAATATAACCACCTGCTACAACTACCTTAGGTTGGTTGAATGTGCTACTTATAGAAGTACCTATATTAATATCTACTCTTCTTACAACACTCTTGTCAACGGAGGGAGGAGTGTCAACGAGAGCATTTGTAAAGTCTCCCACGCCTGCTGCTACCGTTCCGGTTGTGGTAATAGTTCCTGCACTGTTTAAAGTGCGTGCGTTCATCTCAAGCGTGCCTCCAACAATTGAAAGACCATTATCAAACTTAACTAAGTTTTCATCTTTAAAGGTTGTGTTGCCATATATCTCAGTAATCGCGCTACTATTGGTACTAAGGGTGGTATTTCCTTCAACCGTTAAATTATTCTTTACCGTTTTATCTTGAAAGATAGTCATTCCACCATCTACCGTAAGGTCACCACCTACGGTTAAGTTTTCACCTACCGAAAGATGTTTTGTAATTGTATGAGTTGCGGATGAAGAAGAAAGATTGAGAGTACCAGTAGCTGTTACATTACCATTGGCAGTCAGCCCTGTTAATATTGACCCACTATTCTGCAAAGAAATAGTACCAGCTGAGTTCTTAAACAACTCTGACTGTGTATAAGTAGGTGACATAAGAGATTTAATATAGGAACTATCATCATCATCTGTCATATTCTGAATAGTTAAAGTAAACTCTGGTCTACCAACACCAGTTGTAAATAAAGCACTAGGGTTTACACCTGACATCTGGTCTGTTGCAGGATCATTTTTAAATAAACCAACAAACACAGAAGATGTACCAGTTTCTCCACGTTCTATACCTTTGGGGTTCAATACAAGAGGACCGCACTGGTTGCATGCTGTGCCTTGATTTGGCAAAGGTTCGATTATTGCATTATTATTTCCGTAAGCCATTTAGTTCTCCTAAGTTTTATTTGCTCTATAAGGCATAACCATTAAGATATCACTGGTAAGTGCTAATCCAATAGGATCATTTATTTTACTGGATGCAAGTGTATGCCACTTCCAGTTCCTTAGCTTACCAATTTCAGAAACATAATACCAATCACCCGGCTTTAAGTTAGAAGTAAACTCACCCGCTTCATCACATTCAGCTTCTGTTCCAGTTTCTCCACAAGTGCCATGCTCATTGGCACAATTACATACCTTTCCTGTAAAGCCAGATACAGCACCTTGGAAGGTAACAGTAAAGTCCTGACAAGGGAAGGTTCCTCCTGTTCCATCATTATCTCCGCATTTATCTGCACCACCAGACATTCCAGTGGTTGTGAAGATAGCAGAATCAGATCCTGTTAAGACCATATCGACATTTCCAGTATCTCCTATAGATCTAGTAGTAGTTCCATCTGCCCTTGTGTTAGCTAAAGTTACAAACTCATTGCCACTTGACCAAGCAACAGACACACGGAGATCACCAGCGGTAACAGCAGCCTGAATACCATCTTTAATTCTTTCCGCGATCTTGGCTTCAGGTACATAGCCTCCTGCCAAGGTGACAGTCTGGCTTCCTGATCCATCACCGACAATAGCACCAGCAACATCTGCAACAGTAATACTATTACCATCAGTTCCCGTATTGGAAGCAGTTAATGTTACTTTTTCAGAGCCACTCAAGGTAGCTGTAAGACCTGCAATACCACTTGCGCTAGTTCCACTACCGAAGTTCACTCTTCCATGTGAGTCTACGCCATTGAAGGCATCAACTACAGCTTCAGCTACTGTGCCATCACTAGCACCTGATGTACCGACACCGATAACTCCAGAACCAGCTGACGTATTGCCAGTAGTGTCATTACAAAGTTGAATAATAATAGCACTCCCTGCACCACCAGCGGCAGTAGGAACTGTAATTGTTATTCTAGCTGTACTACTACTAGCTGTACCGTCTAGATCTAAAGCATCCACATAAGTAGCGTTGCCTGTGATAGAACCAAGGTTCCAGTTCCAAGCCGTGCCGCTACCACCAGCTGAACCAGCAGCAGTAAACGTAACACACTTCTTAGAGCCATCAGATCCATCACAGATCTGGCAAGTCTTAGTTAGATAGGCAGAAGCTGTTGGGCTGACTGCATCAATTCTACCTGTAGCATCTACGCTTTCCGTGTAAGATACTACGCTAGATATAACACCAACCGATGCTTTATCTACATCATTTGATTGTGCCAAAGCCCAGTTAACTACATCTGTTTCACTTCGGCCCAAGTATACAGGATCTGCATTCGCTAAAGCGTTGCCATCATTGTTAGTAACATCATAATTAACACTATTAGAGTAAGCAGGGCCTGTCTTAGTTATAATATCTCCTGAGGAATTTGTTCCAAGATAAGATGCACTCTGCATTCCAGCCTGTGTAAGCCTAACCTTATCTGCCTGCACCATAGAATCGCTCGTAATAGTGCCAGCTGCATTGATAGTGCTTTCAGTTCCAATAGATCCTGTAGATCCATCTATAGTCAGCTTCTCGGTAAACGCACTACCAGACCAGTGACCTAAACGAATATTTAAATCACCATACAGATGCTTATCACCTGCTGTTAGTCCAACGGATCTTACGCCACTGTCTGTTAAGGTAGGCAGTGATGTATACACTGCTGTTCCACCCCATATGTTTTCAAAGAATCTTGCATCATCCTTAGAATAGAAACCAGAGAAGGTGGTTACAAGCCCTGACTGTCCTACAAGGAAGTGAGTAGTCCCATCATCCTTACGGCATTCAAGATAAGCATTGTCACCATCGGATCTGCTGATAACAACACGGGGGTACGTACCCACCAACACATTGGGCTGACTAGCAGATGTAGGAGCCACGCCAACAAATAAAGATTTACCTGTTGTGCTCTGAAACATTTTAACATCATCATTAAACTCAGGGGTAGTATTAAAATCTACTTGAGTATCGAAGATCATTTTATTAGTAGTACTATATCTAACTTTTACATTTTGACTAGAGTCTTGGATCTGAAAAAGATCTGCTGTAGCTGTAAGGTCAGGATTGTATTGAAGTACTAAACCTTTTGCGGTAGCCTGCTGAGGAACAATAGTATTCCAAAGAGGTGGAGTACTTTTTATACCGGGAAACTTTCTAATATATGTAATGTTTTCTACCGTTGCATCAGGTGCAACTGTGGTCCACTTAGAATCTCCAACCTCAGGAGGATCTCCTGTAACGGCTGTATGATCTATCGTTGCATACCAAATCTTCCCACTATATAAGACAACATCACCTACTAAATAAGAAGCACCAACTGTCCAATCAGGAAAGAGATTTAAGTTACTGAAGAATGTATCTACTTCTGTCTTTGTATAATAGTTAGTTGTCAAGTACGTCCGTTCAGCTGCGATATCAACTGAAGTATTGGCATCCTCTTCTTGCACGGCATGGAATAACTGATCATGAACCGTAGTTAAATCTGATGCCGAAAGCTTGGCCCCGGCAGTAAAGGATTTAAATGGAGTTAATGAAGTTACCCTCAAGAAACGAACTGAATCTGCTGTATTAGTAATAGCAGCAGGAACAGAACTAGAACCCGATACGTATGTGGCGTTACTTAAGTCTACTGTTTTAGATGTAGAATCATAAGTAGAGATCCATGAAGATCTTTCTAGCTGAGTCCACTCTGCACTTGATTCTGAAGCACTCTTCTTGACATAAATTACAATCTGATATGCACCCATAGAATCAATTGTAGTAATATCAGGTGTCCAACTTAAGCTTGCGATATTATAACCGGAGCCACTAGCATATATTTTTTCAATAGTTGTAGTCATTTATATATTCCTTAAGTTGGTTCTGTCATGGGTGATAACGCGCTAGGAATAACAGCAAACCTGAGCATCATGTTAGCAGGGATTCCTAATCTAATATACTGAATAGCAGATTCTGTAGATACAGAAGCAATAGTATTAGGAACAATAAGACCAGAAGCTGTGTCAGATCCTGCCTGTGTTATGCCCTTTGAGTTGTTGTTTGGAGGATTGCCATCGCCTGAACCATCAGTATCATCTGACCAATCAGTAGATGTGTAACCATCAGCCATTAACTCAAGAGATAAAGGACCAACCTCTGTTCCGGCGCCAGAAGAATTGTAGTAGCTTTCATCATTAGGATCAGTATATCTATCTATAACCCCAATACGAACAAACCTAGGAATCTTTAAAACAATCTCAAACGAAGTTGGCTGGTGATTTCTAGAGTAAGCTTTAATCTTAGTAAAGTCCACCTGATTCCAGATAGACACATACTCAGGATGGAAGTCAGCGGGATAGATATGCTGCCCGGATCTTTCTGTTCCATCAGAAGCAATGTTAGTGCCTCCAATTCCAATAGGATCACAATCGGTATCCCCAACTCTCTTACTTGCTGTCGTTACTCCTTCAGATTCTAATTGTGAACAACCATTGACATGTTCATGCAAATCAATCATTACTTGATAAGATGCATTGGCAGGAAGTTGATCTTTCATTGTTACCTTAAAGACATAATCATCATACATCGGAGGGGTATTCTCTATAAACCAACTGAACACCTTATTAGATTCAATCATAAAGCTATAGCCCGCGTTAAATGAAAGAGTTCCGCCTTGGTCAGTACCATCCTTATATGATGGTCGGATATACGTGTTATCTGAGCCACCACCATCTTGGTAATGTGATCCATTGAATGGATTAAACTCAGGAACCCAAGAGGAACCAGCTTCAGAAGTTGCACCATCGGCTCTAATGAACCACTTATGGAAGTACCATTCTGTTCCTGCTCTCTCATTTGTTCCTCGTGTTGATCTAAGGAATTGTCGAGTAGTATAGAACCCATCTTCTGCATTAGGAATATTATCATCAAAGAATAAGTCAGGGTCAACAATACTTTCTAAGTTGCCTTTCCATTCTAATACATTAGGTACAGTTCTGGTTGTATTATCTGAATTACCAGCTGCCAAATCGGCATCATATAGAGTACCAAGATAATAAGTAATGACAGCGGGCATATTAAGCTGCGCCTTCCACCACCCAGCTGTAGTCTGGTCAGCATTATAAGTACCGCCCGACAGATCAGCTCCTGCTTCTAATGAGGAGTAGACGTAATCAGACTGGAACGCTTCTTTAATTCCTGCGGTATAATCCAACCCGCCAGATACCCCAGCAAGAGGATGAGTTCGTCCCCAGTTATTTCCGGTAGTCCAGTTTGCTAAAGAAACTGCGTTCTTTAAGCTATTAAAGTAATGGTCTACCTCGGGTTGTCCTGACATTGTATTATTAGAGGCATTCTTCTTGTGGAACTGAATACCTGTAGTACTGCACTTCTCAGAATAAAGTTCAAAACCTCCTGATTGATCAATATTATAAAGCTCAACTCTTTTAATCTTCCTATCTACTCCACTGACAGAGATTGATTCATAGAACGCTCGGCCACAAGTAGTCAGAGAGGTGCTTAATCTTAACACATCATTAATACCCCAGTAAGGAGAACTGTTTGTCACAGGCTCAGGGCTTTCACTAGCCCACTTTCTACCGACGCCCTTACTAAGATCCCATTCCATTGCTGCATGTACTGTGTTGCTGCCGGGAGGTGATTTACCATCATACCATGTATCAAAGATTTGACTAGAAGCTACTCCATCACCCACACCAAGTGCATTTCTTGTCCACTCCTGAGCACCAAACATACCCAAACCAAATGCAGTAATTGCATTAGGAATTGTAGCTTTCTCTTGGCTAGCTGTAAAGCTTCCACCACGAGCATTGCTGACCCAAGTAGAGATGTGTGACTTCTCCCACACCGTTGAAACTTCTGATCCAAGTCCACTAGAGGTAGACGTAGCGGTCCAGAAATCATCAAGGGCTGCATTAGCAGAGTAATCCATAACGAGGAACGCGGTCAAGTCAACACCTGTCCCACCAGTTCCTTGGGCAGCTAAAGGTTTCCACTTACCACCACTGTATGTAAGAACATCATTAGTCACAGCAGTTACTGTATCATCTACATCAACCAGCCCAAGCAATGTGCTCTTGGGGGGAGTAGCTGTAGCAGAAACTTCATTACCATCCCATATTAAAACTTCTCCTGATGAAGCACCAGCAAAGTTAAAGGTAACAGGCAATGTAGTAGCAGGAGCAAACTTAATAAGAGCCGACCCACCATAGTCAGTACCACCTGTAAAGATAGAAGGAATAATAACAATGGTATCATCTATGCCGGTAGTAGTAATAGCTGTATTACCAGCAGTACCAACAACAGATTGCGTAAGAGTTCTCTTGGATGTATTACCCGTGTAATCATTAACAAGAATCTTACTGTTGTGACCAGCAGCAGATTCAATTGCAGCTTCTAACTGTGCAGCAATAGTAGCAGTTGTGGATAATCCGTATACCTGTACGATAACATCATTAGTAGCCGCACCAACATCCCCAGTGTCATGGCCCTGCCCTGTTGTGTTAAAGAAAACGTACTGCCTAGTTGTTCCATCGCTTGCTATTAATTGAATTGACTTACCTGACAGCGTAGCTGGACTATCTGACTTAACTTCAAAGAAAGAAGTTGCAGAAATGTCCGCAGCATTCGCCACATTGTAATAAGTATTACTAGCAAATTCTTTTTCTTGGATTAAGAATAATAACTGGTGTAAAGAAGCATTAAGATCGTTTGCTGTAAGCTTGGCCCCATCAGAAAAGCTCAGCATCATCCTATTGTTATCTGTACATCGACGCATAACAACTTTACCACCACCCGGAACAGAAGTTGTAGGTGAAAGGGTAATAGTAGATGCCGTCTGGTTAATAATAAATGAGTTGTTCGTTGTACATCCTGATTCGCTAAAGTCTCCACAGTTAGCATAAGCTAATTGGGTCTCATTACCGCTTGAGTCCTCAACATAAACACAAAGTTGGAACTGATCAGGCACTTCACAAAGAAGAGCAACACTACCATACGAGTAAGTGCCTCCAGTAGCAGTATCAGTTGTTGTATATTCAACAGTAACTGACGGTCCTAAGGAACTAGCACTATAATATATCGGATCATTTGAATTATAATCGTAACACACAATCGGGGGGCCTCCAAAACATTCGGGATCCGTTGGATCCTCGCAGGGATTTACTTCACAATCGCAGTCCCACCATATGGGTTGACATCGTTCCGTGCATTCACAATAAACACATTCGGGATCATGACAACCTCCTTGGATACACACTGTACCCTCGGGACATTCTGAGTCCGTTGCACACGGACCCTGCGAATCACAGTTACAGGGAGTAGGTGGCTCATCACAATCTTCAATCGAAGGATCGATCCACTTACCTGTTATCTCACACCATAAACAACTCTGAGGATTTAAGCATTGCATCCCAAATCCACCTTCACCTGAAAAGTTACTACAATCACAATCATCACAAACGCAATCACAATACTCACAAGTCATACAATATTCTAATGGTAAAGTACCACCACCATAGTTAGGACAAGTGCATTCAGAAGATCCACATCCAGATTCACAGGGAACCCATGATCCATCAGGACATTCACAACACCCTTCTTCTCCCGGTGGGCAGCATGGAGATATACACTCAGGCCCAAAGTAACAACTACCGGGAATAACACCACAGGGGCAGGCAACAGTAGTACATCCGGGGGCAGTTATATCCTCGCATAAGCATTCCCCTAAGCTCTCACCATTTTCACCAACTACTTCTTGTCCTTCTTGACAGCCATTACAAACTAAACCATATTCAGCCATGCCTATAGTAGCACAATCTTCACCCGTGCATTCCAGAGGTAAGCAGCCTGACTCTCCATTAGGTCCGTCTAAACATCCATCACCAACATCGCCGGAACAATCCGCAGCACCATACTCGCAACATGGACATCCATTTAGGCAGAAGCCGCATTCGCATGATCCCGCAGCACAAGGATCCCAATTACTCCCAGCATTAACTCTTGCGGCACATAAGTCTGCTATACTACTATTATCTGGACAATCTGGAGGGCTTACTGGAATACAATTAACATCAGCTCCTTGGCAATTATTTGATATACACCCACAACACTTTTCATTTTGTGTTCCATTACATTCACATACTCTATTCCCCAATGCTGATCTTAATGCTTTCATTGCAGCACTGTCATTATTACCATCAGAACAATTAATAATTTCTGCAAGAATATTACATTCATCGCAACCATCATTTCGAGGAAAGCCTAAGCCTTGTCCATCTGAATCACGAGATGCATAGTAGTTATCAATTTTTCTAGTAGGATTATAAAAAGGATTGTCTGGGTTTAATCCCCATGAGTTAGAGATATGCCCATACTTACCATAGTACGTTGCCCAATTGCTGTTGTTAGCTTTCGCGCTCTCAAATGCCTTGGCTACCCATTTATTATTAGTTCTAAACCAATTCTTTCTAGCGCGAATCCAATCAGCCATTCTTATTTATCTCCTACTGTTGTGTTGGCGAACTCATGTATGGCCTGAAGTTGGCTATGAGATCAATGTTAGAAATATTACAAGGGGTTGGGTAGCTACTTTTAATTTTAATCGTAGTCCCATCAGCAGGAGCCAGAATCTTAGAGATAAGCTCACCTTCACTATCAATACGGGTGTCACCTAGCAGGTCTGTACTGTCATCAAGAGTGAGAGCTTCAGATCTAACGGTCGTAGAAGATCTCCCTCTTCTTGTGATTTCAATATCATATTGTCCTGTATCTTTATGTCTTGTTGTGATTCTCTTTAAGTTTAGAGTACCATCAACAGCATTATTGTCTCGATCTCTCTGGAAAATAGTGGACAATTCTACATTCATATCATATGGCCTACCTACATAGGCGGATCTATCAACAAAGTTACTAACCGTACCAGCGGAAGTGTTCTGCTGTTTCCAGTTCCCGTTAACAATAACATCTGTTGTCCAGTAATCTCCTCGATCAACAGCTGAAAGCTGGACAGGAGTGAGGCGGGTGAAGGCTTGCTTCTTAGTTACACCGCCCGATGAGTAATCCCAATCTTCTGCTAAAACTATTTCATTAGCATGCGTATCATAATATGGAAGGTGGAAAGTTGTTAAGTTAGTATTACCATCATATGTAATATTATCACCTGACAGTTTAACCATCCTGTCCATCAATGGAGTGTTAGTAGGTACTGAATCTAAGGACATATGGTATGCATATATACCCTGAGCTTGACCATTTGTTCTCCTTACAATGATATACAAATCATTTTCATAACTATGGACAGCTTCAATTGAATCTGAAGTATGAAGAATCCACCTATGGAATGCATTCTGTTGCATCTCACCTCTATCTGTGATACGGTTTGTGTACACATATAAATGATAGGGAATATCTTTATCTACCATGAAGATTGAGTTAGTTGCAGAGGAAGCTGTCACATCCTTAAAGTTCTTGGGTAGGTAATCACGACAATGTTCGGACAGTTCATATGCTGTAGAGAATTCGTATCCAAAAGTTTCTGCTCCAGAATATAAGAACAATTTCTTCTTATCAAAGAAGTATATCTTAGTTCCCATTCTAATAGGAGTCATCTTTGCACTAGTAGAAAAGAACGAAGAGGGTCTAATCATTGTGGTTGTTGGTGTTATTGTACCAAGTGTTCCAGAAGGACGTACTTCAAACTGTGTTCCACTTTCGGTTGTCAAGAAAATATATCCTTGGAATGGAACCATGTGAGAAATAACACTATACTTTCCAATGTTAAGACTCAAGTCAATTGGGTCAGTATCTACTATATTTAAGTAATCATTGAGGAAGAAATCAAAGTATTCCCCCATTCGTGATGAGAAGATAGTTGATTCAGTTCCAAACCACAGTCTATCACCCCATATACAAGCACCTTTGATCTTCTCTTTATTATCAATAGCAGTGGGACCGGGGTTAGTATTTTCACCACCACTTAGCTTGGGCTGTAATGGCATGTATCGTATCTTCCACTTACCATTTCCATTATCATCCAAGTCATTGCTCTTGTAAATCATAAGAGGGAATGTAGTATGGTCAAGGACAGACTTAGGCCCTTCAGATCTCATCCTATGGAAGTAAGGCTGAAGACCATCCTTTGAAGTTACACGGTAGAATCCTGAGGGGAACGTAAAGAATGATTCTCTTGCATACCACACCTCGCCATACATACCATCTTCACCTGTGTATAGAAACCTATCATCAAGTTGTCCGGGTCCATAGAAAGGGTTTGGTCTACAGTTTTTTGCACCGACAGCTTCAGACCATTTTACTGTCGTAGTAAAGGGGTTGTAAGTATGATCACAAACTCTTCTTGCTTTTGTTCCCATGAATGTTTTGTAATCATCAGCAGCAGGTGGAACATCAAAGTCACCGAAGTTTGTTCTTGATTTACCAACATCATAAGGTTCAAGAGAAGCTGTATTTACTCTTGCTTCAATGTGATCCGAAACATTAACAAACCCACCAGTTTTATCATACCATTTACACAAGCCATCTAAATCAAAACAACCTTCAGAATATTGATCACCTTCACAAGCAGGACATTCTGAAGTTCCGGCATCCCCGTAGCAAATAGGATTAAGGTCTTCTGTATCTGCGCCGGGTAACTGGGTAGTACTACATCCCCATCCCATACTACCCACTTTAAATCTAAAGGGAGTTCCAGCTTGGTTATACTGAGGATCTAATTCTACTCCCTTGAACAAAGGGTCTGTATGAGTGTATGTTAAGTTTGAATTGTCAGGTAAATATTCTAATTCAATATGCTTGTTAAAAAGTACAATACCCTTACCATAATCAATGGAGCCGAGAACCTCATCTATTCGCATAGAAGACCCATCAGCATCTAACAAATCAGACGCTAAGTTTTTGTACAGTATATAATCTTTCATACAATCATCATATGAACCAAGATCAAAGGTTTCTTTTACCCACTCCGTTGGTTCTATTCGATAGATATTTACAAGATCTGTGCCACTTGTATTTTGAATGGATCTATTAACAACAATGCAGTATCTATGGGTTCCATCTATATCAAGGAAATGATAGTAAAGATTGTCTGAATTGAAATCAGGAATAACATCATCAGTTCCACTAGCAAATGTTGTTGGAGTTAGCATGTTGCCAACGCCACCTGTGAATCCAGTTACCCCAAGGATTTGAGTGTGTCCTCCAGATAAAGCACCGGCACTCGCAGCGTCACCTGTTGAGTTCCCTACGACAGCCGTGTTTCCATTCGCACCTTCGTCATGGGTTAGTGTTACTTTCGTAGACCCACTTAAAGTAGCAGTTACATTAGGAAGACCTGTGTTTACACCAGAGTTTGCACTTGCAAAGGCGTGGTTATACGCCCCACCAGATCCAAAGTGTCCATTGATAGCATCAACCACAGTCTCCGCTACAGTGCCTGCACTTGGGCCTGAAGAACAACCTACAGCAATTACTGTTGAGGTTGTAGATCCAGATCCCGTTGCATCAGCACCTGAAGTTCTAACGGTGTATATCGTACCTCCGGGTGTAGTAAACGTCCATGAGTCTCCAATTGTAAACCCATTGTAATCAACCGCATCTACCTTAGTTGCAGAAACCCCACGAGTTCCTCCTGTAAACGCAGCAGCATAAGTTATATAGTTTGATATTGATGTAGCTGTAATTGCTGTGTTACCAGCATCACTTGCTGTATCTTGAGTAAGAGTAATAGCATAGTCACCACCTCCGTCAGCTGTAGGAGGATTAGGGGTAGCTGTAATATTAATAGAGTTAGAATTAATACAATCTACAATTCTATTTGCAACACACTTTGCTGTCATCTGTCCATCAAGTCCACCTGCCAGTGAGCCTGCGCTTGCAGCATCGCCAGCTGCGTTAGCAATAGTAATTGCATTGCCTGCTGTACCGGGGTTGTTTGCTTCAAGCGACATCTTAGTGCCACTAGTACCAATGCTTGCTATCAATCCGACTATACCACTAGCACTGGTCCCACTACCAAAGTGTACTCTACTATTAGTGATCCCATTAATAGCATCAATCACTGCCTCAACGACAGTGCTTGCGCTTGCCCCACTTGTGCCTACTCCAATAACACCTGAGCCAGCAGAAGTACTGCCGTCAGTGTCATTAACAAGTTGGATATCAATATCACTACCAGCTCCTCCAGCTGCGGTAGGAACATTTAATCTAATTCTATCCGTACCAGTGGTAAAACCATTGAAGTCAGCAGCATCTGCTTTAATAGCAGGAGTATCATCAACATCCCATACTGAAATGGTAGTACCTAAAGCTCCGTTAGTATCATCATCAAAAGTAAAAGTAACAGAAGAGCTGCCATCATTTAAAATAAATGTAGTACCATCAAGGTTAGTAGCTAATGTTGCTTCTTGATCATTAAGAACTGTTATGGTTGCAGTAGCTTTTGTACCAGAAACATTAGAAGTTACTGCCCTGTTGCCATTGTTACCTACAACATCTTGAGTTAAACTCACAGCCGTAGCTGTATCGCCAGCCCACACGGCAGTAATAGCTAAGTCACTATTTGTTTTTGCAAGAGCAACAGCAACTTGAAATCTTTCAGCATACTGGTATTTCTTTGAGACACCTTGGAAACTTACATTATATGCAGACGAAGTAACTTTTCCTGTTGCTGTGCCATCAGTCTTTATAGTAAAGACAACAGAAGCTCCTGAGCTATCAGTCAAAGTAATTGTCTTATTAGCATACACACTATTCTCAGGGTCACAACAATCACCTACATAACCAGCATCTCCAAACTGAAGCGAAGCTGTAGCTGGGGTAGTAGGGGTGATAGAAGTTCCAGTAATAGTTCTATTGTTTCCTGTTAAACCGGCAGTTGACATAGTTAATGTAATAGGTCCAGTGCCTGTTCTTGTCATCCTTAACCCAGCAACGATTGCTAAATCAATTGAAGTAATAATTGAAGAATATATATGTGCTACTGTTGTAAGCCCATGCAATCCAATTGTAGAAGATGTGCCTCCGTTGTATCCTCCAGTAAATTTAGGAACGTCAGTGCCATACCTGTAATCACAAGTCCAACTACTAAAAGTTATGTAACCAGAAGATTTATCTGGGTTATGATTTCCATTTATCTTTTCAATAATATTTGTATTGCCACTAGTTCCTAAAGTTTGCTGTTGCATTAAAGCAGAGCCATCACTAGAAGTAGTTATAGAAATTACAGAGCCTGCTGTACCAGCATTATGTCCGTTTGCACCATCAACAGCTTCTTTAAACTCATCAGCAATTTGTTGTACTGTAGTTTTGCCATAGATATTAACCCAAACAAAACCTTGAGACTGTCCTGTAGGAGCAGCAGCAAGAGCTCCTGTTGCATACTGAGTAAAAGTTGAGGGGTTTACTGCTATAAATTTATACTTCTTATATACACCAGCTGCATCAGTAAGACCAATCCAACCTGTATCATAGAAAGCATCTGAAGGATTACCAAAGGAACCACAGTATTTAGATAATGTCGTTGTCTTGAACTTCATTGTTTCAGTAGCTTTGGTTGCTATTTCTTTTACCGTATTATCAAACGTTAAAGTAAAGGCAGCTCCTTCAACATCTTGGAGGATTAAAGTTTTGTCATGTAACTCCGTAATAGTTTCTACATCATCAGAAGCTGCATCTATTGTTAGTGTAGCTGTAGCTTTAGTACCTGAGTTTGGTGTTGCCTCACCATTTAAATACTTGACATCAAGTCTTCCGTCTCCAGTATTCGTAGAAATGTGGCTAATAGGAGGACGCTTTTCGATTGACCTCTCCAATGAAACTAAACAATTATCTATCTCTTCTGCCTCTGAAGGCAGTCTCTTGGATGGTGCTTGCTTTGCTACACCACCTGAGAGTGTGTGGATAGGTATGTTAACCGATTGTGTTCTCCTCTTTCTAGCCATCAGTAACCTCTCCTAATACTAAAGGGATCTCTTGAGTTTGGTCCTTGTCTTCCCACAGCAAACTTAGTTCCTGCATCTCCCATTAAGAAATTCCTTCTCTTAGAATGTATATCAGAACTCCTGCCCTTGGCTGTGTAAACCACTTCTCTCTGTGCTAAGTATTGATCTAAGCCACTGTCTCCCTGAACAATCATTTGATAATCTCTAGCTGACGAAGCCATAATCCCTCGTTGCATAGGAGTCTCAATGTCTTCCCAGTCTAAGTTATGTATAACTTCGAGGGTAAACTTATCCTCTGATACATCACTTAAGTAGGCAGTCCAGTTACCTGTCTGATCACTAACATTCCAAAGGTAGGGGGATGAACCTCCTTTGTAAGATACTTGAATGGGTAAATTAAATTCTTCATCAACAATATAATCTAACAAAGTAACCTCTAGAGTTTCCGAAGGGAGGTAGATAAATCCATTTGAATCAAGAGAATATTTCTTAACAAAAGTATTATTAACCAACCCACGCATAACATGAGACATGATGTTGTCTTCTAGAATTCTCTCAGCAATAGCTGTATCAACACTAGAATCGTCTTCCAAGTGATTAACGATATGTTCTCCACTGTATAATAGCATATGATTAACAGCATCTAACTTGGAAAATGATCCCATTATTAATCTCCTTCTTCTGGTTTATTATATTTTGCAGCATTGTTAAGGGCAGCCTTTCTCTTAGCACACCCACAATCCTTCTTCTTATTCTTTTGTTTTGCAGGAGACATTCGGCCACCCAAATGACCAAGAGTTGCAATGAAAGCAACCTTTTCTACAGTATCTCCCAGACCTTCAGACTTTTTCTTAAGTGGGTTATCACTCATACATTCCTCCTTTGAAAAAATACCCCCCGGAGATCTCTCTCCGGAGGGCATGATTAGTTATACACTAGTTGATCAAATCATTTAGATGACCTGACCGTATCCGCAAATTGCGGCACACAGCTCGGGACGCAGAACGCCACCGCCACGCATGACCGAAGCCACGGTGAAGTGAGTGTTGCGGCGAATGTCCTCAATGGAATTCACCTTAAGTCCCTGCAAGCTGAGGGATGCAACAGCATCCTTCTGCCACATGAGGGCCTTGACGGGGTGCATACGGGTGATGGTCGTGCCACCAACTCCGTCAGCTGCGAAGCCAACCCAGTCAAAGTCATACTTTGCATCGCCAAGATCATGGATCTTACGAAGCGTCTTGCCGATACCAGTATCAGCGGGAGTACCGCCGATCTTAGTACCACTGTTACCATCCACATAGTCTGACGCATTGAAGATAACGTTTGCGATGTCATCATCAGGCAGCGTAGCAGTACCAGTGTCAGCCGTTGTCCAGTCAGCCGCTGCTGCGGAGTACTGAACAGTCTGCTCTGGCATGTGGTTAGTCTTAATGATTGTGCAGCCCATGTAAACAAGGCTATCACTAAGAGTATTCAGACCCTGAGAGTACTGAGCACCCAGACCACCGGCAGCAGCAACACCACCGAACATCGGCTGCATGTTTGCAGCTTCAGCAGTAGTGCTTCTAGCAATACCCAAGGCACGAATGTCTTGGAATGCCTGTGGCGTAACAGAACAATACACACCTTCAGTAGGTGCATCGATCTGCTGCAATCTAACCATGTAACGCTCAATGTACTCAAGAAGCTTGAGTGCAGCAGCAGTACGGCCAGCCACATCGGCAGTCGTATTACCAAGAGCATTGAAAGCAGCTGATGCTTCCATGTCATAGATGGTTGAGCTGGTCATGTCAGTGTCTGCGGTGTTGGCCCAAGGCGAACCCACAGCACTAGCTGCACCAGCAAAGTTACCACCCTGCGAAACAGCAGGGCTACGTGAGGGCATGAAAGCACCCTGTGCGATCAAGCATGCGATCTGCTTATCTCGTGCGTTAGCAAGAGACAGACCAGCCTGACGAGCAATCTCCGAACGATATTCCCACTGCGTAAGCATGAGGGAGATATCATCAAGCTCGAAGTAAGAAGCCATCGGCCTCTGGTCAAGCGAGATATCGAAGTAGCCGGGGGCATCGGTAAGAAGACCGTTGCCATTTAACTCTTCACCGGCAGACCAAACAGCCTGATGACCCACGGTTCCCGTGATAGGGAATCGCATGGTCGTACCACTGGTAATGTTTCTAGTGGTAACAAGCGGTTCAAACATATTGTACTGGTCGTACGCGTGAAGAATTTCACCCGACCAAATAGGAAGCCAGTACTGTTCACTCGACGTGGCTCCGCCAACGCCATCAGCGTACTGACCATGGGTAGTGCTACTAGTTGTAGCAGCTGCTGCTCCACCGGGCAACCATGTAGTTGCTCCAGCAGATAATGGTTCTGCATTAAAATTATCAGCCATTATAATTTCTCCTTTGAGATTAATAAATTAAAATCGCAAGAGTAAATTGTCCTCTGGATTGTCCCTAACGGGATCCTTTGGGTTTACCTATTACGGTATCCGTGTTGATAGGAGAGGGTTGCTCTCTGTTCAACGGCTTGTCTGAAAGCAGGATCGGTACGATACCGAGGATCTTGAATAGCTGCTTTCATTTCAGCCTCCGAAGCAAACGCCTGCACCTGTTCAGATGCTGGCATACGTGTCTGCCCTTGTGGAACGGCATTAGGGGTAGAAACTGGAGGTTCCTGAGTAGAGGTATGACTAGGGGATACAACCTGCTGGTATCTAGCTTGCAAGCCGAGCAGTACAGACGCATAGGCATCGGTCTGTAGTGCTCTATTAGCTGCTTCGACTTCAGCTGGGGGCAATGTTTCCCCTGCCCACCTTAGAATTTGCTTAAGATTTTCCGCACCGCCGACAACCTCAGCAGACTTGTTGAATGATTGCTCCTTCATAGCCTGTCTGCCTCTTACCATCTGGTCTACAACCACGGGATCAGCCTTAAGACGAGTCGCAATTTCCTGACGAGTGGCTTCTGTTAAGTTACCATTAGTATCAATTTCCTGTCCCCACTTAGCCCAATCTTCTTGGGTTACTCCTTCAGGAGTGGGTGGTTCTACTGGTTTATTGATAACTAATTCATCAGGCATATTGGAAACGTCAGGCTGTGCCTGTTCCTGTGGTTCTGCCGTTTGGGGTTGTCCTTCAGCCTGCGGATCATAAGCAGGATTCTGAACTCCAGTTTCTGAGTAGTTCTTTTTGAGATCAGCAATCTCTTGCTGTCCTTTAGTATACTGGGACTGGGCTTCCTTCAAAGAGTTAAACCAATCCTCAGCAGTTTTAAAATTGGATGGAATTGCTTCGCCTTGCTCTTGAATATAGCGTTCGAAAGCGGCTCTCTCCTGTGTAACCCGAGGATCTTCAGAAGATTCAGCAGGCATTACAACATCCATCCCCGGCTGAGTCTCGGGGGATTGTTCAGCCATATTATTATCTGTCATTAATAAGTTCCTTTACGATTGTTCGTCTTCCGACGAGTCGAACCTTTTTTCTTTGTTGTTTTTTTCATAGTGTCTGGTCTTACACCAGAGTTATTTTTTACATAATCCTTAGAGCATTTACATTTATCCATTACCTATTCCCCTTTCGATTAGAGGATTTAAGGTAAGCTTTCCCTTTTACATTAGGAAGCTTGGGTGTCTTATGTTTGCCACCCATACCCTTAAGATTGTTTTTCTTTTTTTTATTCGCCATCGTTCTTACCAGAACAATTCTCACAACTTTCCCGTCTCTCACCACACTGGGCGCAGATAGGAGTCTCTTCTGTTTCACCGCCACCATTAAGCCATGCTGAATCAGCGGGCTTCTTAAATGGGTATGCAATTACGTCCATTATTATTCTCCTTACTTACCGCCGCCACGTCGTTCTGAAGTGCGGGATGATGCTCTTGTACCTGCGCGACCTTTTGCAGTCTTAGTATTTCTCTTGCTTGTAAGCTTGCCTCCAGCACCAACGTTAGCTGATCTCTTAGCAGTAGTCTTCTTAGCACCCTTCTTCTTCTTCTTAGGTGGTCTACCCATAGACGACCCGTATGTTCCTTTTCCCATTGGCATTGTTATCTCCTTAAGAAATTGTTACTGAAGCTCGGGGTGGATTATTCTTATAATCATGGTCACTCGGCAAGCTTGCGGTTAAATTAAATTTATGGGCTAAATAACCCTCTATCTTTTTTACATCTGGAAGAACAGACGATGCTCCTCCCGAAAGTTTTGCGTGTACCATCTCATATATTTTACCATCAAACTTAGAATTAGCAGCACCCAAAGCTCCTGTGTAAGCCATTCCTAAAGTAGTATCATCAGTAGAACTATTAGCAGCAGGAGCAGCAAGAGTAGAAGCAGTTATATTAGTACCATCTACCCTACAAATAAGACCGCCACCAACTCTACCTATTGTAATAATATGATCAGCACCAACAGTAATACAATTATCCCATTGACCCTTGGTCACATTCTTTTGGATGTAAAGTATATGCCTATTAGTACCATTCCATTTTAAAGTAATTAAATGTTGGCCGTTATCACTTCTATTACCATGACACAGAAGAGCTGAAAGAGTATCTGTATCCGTGCCTGTATTAATTACAAAGGCTGTAAAATATTCATCACTAGCACTTGCATTAAAGATAGCATTGCCATCTCCTGTAATAGCAAACAAGTTCTGATCTCCACCAGCTGCTGAGTAATCAAGAGGTCTATAATTATTTAAACCTTTGTCTCCAATGTCTGGCATATTTGCTTCTACTGATTGATCAAAGTCTACTGAATTAGAAGAAGAGTCTGTTGCCTGTGTAAAAGCAGCATCGCCACTGTCACGGACAAACTCTTCTGGCTTGAGCCAGCAACCCAAGGTAGCAATGGACATAGAATCAGGAGCCCATATAGGCCCAAGTTTAAAGTTCCATTCTTGATCCCACTCTTCTGGAATACGGTAGCCACCGAACGTGGTGTTTTCTAAAATGGTTTCTCTCATAGAAATAATGTGTTCTTGTGTCCCACGGCTTAACAAAGTATCTTTGTTTGCCCTGAGTACCATCTCATTACCACTGTTATGTTCACCAATTATATCAAGTGTTCTTGTAAAAATACCGGGTTCTTGTAATCTAATAGCCATAGTTAAACTCCAAACATTTCTTTAGCTTTATCCATGACCTCAGGAGGCATGCCCTGCCCTTGGTCTATAGATTGTTTCGCGGCATGCCCGGCCACATCTGCGACCTGTGATCCAAGGATCTGCTGCATCTGATTTGACTGCTGTTGCTGGGCTTGCGCTTGAGCTGCTGCCTGCTGTTCAGCCATAACATCTTCTTCATTCTTAACCCAGTTGGAGGGATCAAAACCAAGCGACATGACGAGGGAGCGAGCATACTCATCCCACTTAAACATTTGCGCGGCAGTGTCAGGAAGATTCCGAACCATCTCACCCATCTGTAATAAACGAGTAAGATCTGATTCACGAGATAGTGCTTGTAGTCCAGTAATAATTTCAATGTTTAATATTCCCTCCTCCTGATCGAATTGTTGTTCCATATTAGGATCAATTTCACCTGCCGCTTGCATTAGATAAATAGCTCGACGAACTACAGGTGTCATAAGATCCCTAGCAATGCTAGAGAATGTGCCACCCAATATAGTTTCAAGTTCATTACCTACAGCACGAACGGCAGTCGCTGTTACACGATCACCTGTTGGCATTGCAGCTGCTTGGAGGAGGAAACCTTGACCAACTTCTTTTCTCATCGCTTCAACTGCTGCTTGAGTTACCTGAAGTTGGGGGTTCATTGTTTGTGAAGGGGTAATAGTATAGATATCTTGTTGTCTTGCAGGAACCCACTCACCATTCTGAGCGGTAGACAAGTCATCTATTTCTGTTAAGCCTGCGGGATCTACTCCCATAAAGAAAGTGGAACCTGCTGCCATACCTTGGATTAATGCACGAGAGTAACCCTCTAGACTAGCAATATCTCCATAGATATCCTCAACATGAGATCTACCATAATCTTCACCTGTTATACTACTCCATCGAAGTGCAATGAAAGGACTAACTTCAAAGAAACCTTCATCAAAGATTTCTTCTTCATGTTCTTTGCACATATACCAACGGCCATCATCCTCTTTAGTCACTCTAACGTAGACTGTGGCGTACCCCTGTTGGGTAGCATCACCAGCACGATACCAATCAGACTCATCAACCTCTTCGTAATTAGGAGAAACAACATGCTCAAGATAAATAATCTCTTGGACATGTCCTTGTACATTTCTCCTAATAACATAGTTGTCAAGACGGATTGTTCGGAATGAGTAGTCATTATCGAATACAATTAACGCATCACCTAATACTATAAGATGTTGAAGAGCTAAGTAGATTGTTTCTCTCATGTTTTCACCGAGGAGCTTACGGTAAATCTGAAGAGATAATCTTTCTAAGTACTCTTGAACTTCTAGCTCAGGTGTTCTTCCATTGTTGAGACCAAACTTAAAGAAGGGAGTATCATTTAATGGAATTAATACGGATAATATCTTAGCAGCAAGGCTTGTTATTCCTCTAGATTGAACTGAAGAATACTGCTGGTATGTGTTATCCTGTCCAGAAAAATCTTGTGGAGGTAAAAGGGTTGGTATAGTAATAGCTGAGCAAGACTTTGCTCTCTCAAGCTTATCTTCTCTCTTGTTATCTAATGCTTCCCAACGTTTGGCTATAGTTTTTTCTGGAATTTTATTGTCCATCATTTAATTACTCCGGCCTTTCATCAAGGTCTTCATAGTCAGGACGCTCAATCTGAACGCCTTCCATGTTAAGATTATCTAGAGCTCCGGTTTCTTCAATGTCGGCCATAGCTTCTGCCTCACCCATAAGAAGAGTTTCCCTCTGTTCTTCTTCGGCTGCAAGCGTTGCCTTCTCTACTTCTCCCTGCCGCCTACGTTCTAATTCAGCAAGTCTATCTTCTTCACGACGTGCTGAATCTCTTTCTTCCGCTTCTAATGTAGCTTGCTGCTGCATATCAAAAGCTTCACGCTGAAGCCTTCTTTGCATGCTCATCATTTCTCCTGCGGAAGGCCCTGAATCACCTTTACCCATATTTAAGCTCCTTGTTCTGATTCATACCAGTTAATTATCTTCTGTAGTAGGAGGAGTTCTCCGTACCGTTGTCCTCTTTCGAACTCGTTTAGCTGTAGTTCCTCCGGTCTCTGGGTTCCGTACAGCTTCTTCAATTCGTCCACTAACTTCTTGCTTATCATTAAGCTCTTGTCGTAACTTTTCATTAGTGTTTTCTAATCCCTTAATATATTCTAAAAGTAGAATAGTATCTGCATGAACTATTGTTCCTGCTACTCGTTGCATCTTAAGCAACTCCACTCTGTTAAGACCACCGAAACTCATAGTAATAATTCTCCCTCATCTTCATCATCCATTTCCATTGGAGCACCAACGAATACATCTAATGAAAACCCCTTGTCTTCAGGGTCAATTTCAAAGTGGTCACAAGCAGTTGATAAATTTTGTAGGAAGATATGTACCATTCCCATGTTATTAAAAGCTACTCGGACATTTCCATTATCAGTAGTTGATATTAACTTAACACATTCCTTTAAGGTAGTGTCCATATCATACTCTGAGTCAACAACATACATACTCATGTGTTACTCCTTATTGTACTTCACAACCGTTTGCGGAACACGCAAGAGTATGGTTGTGTTTGGTCTCATCTTCTTTCTCATAAGCTGAAAGCAAAGACCAATCAATATCTGCTGGCATAAGGTCAAGTAATTCATCATACTTTTCCCTATCAATTGATTCAAACGGTGCTTGTTTGTACACATGATCCGTTGCTGGAAGGAATGAAATGCCAGAAACCCATTCCCAATTTTCCCAAATCCAAGAACCTATCTTCAAGAATTCATCATCCGTATAAGATATAGTGATACTTGGTTTGTGATCGCAATAAAACTTTTGGTATAATTCCCACATAGAAAGATGTTCTTCAGCACCTAGTTCCTGTTGGATAACACTGCCAGCTGGCGACTTGATTGGAAACTCAAAGACCATTTGGCTTTCGGGTCTCATGACACATCGTTCAGAAGGTATACCTTGGTCTATCATTAGCTGAGTAAGGGGATCTTTAATATCCAAACGTACTCTTCTAATATAATATTGGCTATGTCTAGGGTGGAGCCCAGAGGAGGAACCTGCAACACAGGAAGTAGTACCCTCTGGCTTGATACAAGTCACAGCAGTAGAAGAATTGATGTTCAACATGTCTGCCCAGATCTTATTAACTTCACGAGCCATAAGACGAAGATCATTTAAGAAACTTTTAAGATCTTCTTTATCTAACTTGCCACTCATAAGTGGGTGATCAAGAATCCCTGTCATAGAAACACCAAGTAAGCATTCCTCTTCACAGTTTTCTTTGAAAGAGTAATCTCCCCTGTCTTCAAAGAAAGTAAAGTTAGTAAATGAACTTTGGATTGTACCTAAGATGGTAGCAATTTCAATCTTACGTGCGATTCTATCCTTGTCATCATCTGCTTTGATAACAACAGTAGACAAATTACAAAACTGATTAGGTCGTAAGATGATTTCAGAACAGGGATTCGTACCAAACTTAATGTCATTTGTTTTACGCCCTGATCTTTTTGCTAACATGGCAAGTGCTTCTCTATTCATGATACCACGCTCACCAGAACGTGAGTCATACAGTGCAGACCACTCTTGTAAGAAACCACCAAGCTCAGGCTTGTGTTCATATACAGCAGAGTTATTTGCTAAGCTTCTATGGCTAGCAGTATCCCACCACGGTCCAGTCTTTGCCATTGCCATCTCTCTATTTGAAAGATCAGACAAAGAAATCAGAGCGGATCTTCGTACACCACCACAGATGATAACCTCAGCTATCTGGCACACAAGGTCATGGACTTCAATAGACTTGAGCTTGCGTCCCTTAGCTTTATTGAACATATTAACAGTAAAGCGAACAAGTCGCTCATAAGGCTCAGGTCCAGAAGCTCGGCCACCAAAGGTCTTCAGTCTAGCACCAGCTGGACGGATCTCTTTGGTGTCTATGGTAGGGTGGATGCCCTTGTATAGGCAGTTGAGTAGCCCAGAGTAGGCATCAGCCCACCCAGATCGGCTGTCCTTTACCACAATAATATGACCATCATCCCTAATAATTTCAGAGGGGATTGCTGGCAGCTGATCTATCTCTGCTTCTTCGCAGGAGAAACCAACACCAGTACCGCACATTAGAATGTACATTATGTTTCTAAAATCTTCAACTCGATTCATTGCCACATAAGAACAGTTATAGGCTGCTGTATCATCTCTATCAAGAGCAGGCCCAGCTGTCATGAGTGTCCTCATAGAGGGGAACACCTCCCGGTTTAAGATCATCTCTCTGATGTCATCTAATACCGGCCTCATCATACCATCGAAACCACAACGATTTATAATATAGTTTACAAATCTATCTACCGTTTCTTCCCATGTTTCCCGTCTATTAATTTCAGGAATCCATCGACAGTACCGGGATATGGCAACAAAATCTTCAAATAGGTTCATCAAAACCTCCTATAATTTTTAATAATTTCTGCTAAATGCACGGTTATTCGACAGGGGACCATAGTAAAACTTCTTTAGTATTACTATCATAGTCCCCATCCCGTAAGATTCTAACACATCTTGCCTGAGCTATAGCAAAATCCCTTCTTGAGATAGTAGGGGTCTTGCTTTCAGGCCTACGATCCCAATCCTCAGACATATATTTATCGAGGATCAGCTCATCCCATTTCTCTTTATCATGGGAATCAAGAATCTTATCTGCTGTCTTAGCACCAACTCTCCAAAGGCCCCATATATTATCCGTGCTATCCCCTGACATCCACTGTTGATAGAAGAACTTATCAGCATCTTCTTCTTCAATAAAGATAGGCTCTTTCTCCCTATCAGGATTCCAATGCCAGCCCGGCACTTGCCTTAGATCCTTATCGACAGTGACACCAATAGCTTCTCCTTTGGAAACCATCATACCAATCAAGTCATCAGCCTCTAATCTATTGACACACTGAGCATCACTTAGCTCATAGATAAGCTCCAAACAATAGGCCATAGAATCAGGCTTAATGAAGCTATCCCTGTGTAGTTTATATGCAGGCCAGAAATCCCTACGATAGTTGGTATCTCTTGGACAGGACATAGCTACGATAGATTCATCACACCCCTTCGGTGTCCACTTCTGGAAATCTTTCTTGATCCTGAAGGGCAGATCATCTATACCTTCTTGGTCAGCCCAGAAGGCAGCTCGATAGGCAATGATATCACCATCAAGTATTGCTTTAGTCGGTTTCGTAATCATCTATATCTCCTAGTACTTCATCATACTGTTGTTCACTGAGGAATCTAACAGTCGGGACTAAGCCTGATCGGTACATCTCACACAATGAGCAGCCACAAGGATCAGGGTCAGAAATCCAAGCGTAGAATCTAGACTTAACTTTCTTTGCTAAGCTATCCACATCCTTATCATTCACAACATACTCATGAAACACATCAGAATAATTCCTGTCTCCTGCTTCAGTAAGATTAGCAATACGTTCAGACTCATGTGTTCTCCACGATGAATTCTCTTGTGCAATCTTTCTTTCATAAGGAGTTACAAACAACTGATATGCTCCGATCTCTCGGCCATAGATGAGTTCGTTCATATACCTAACGTCATCTTGAATTACAAGATACTCCCAAGCGTGTCCGTTAGCGTGCTTCTTTCTCTTAGCTTCTTGTTCTTTTACTTCTTCAATATCTTCTTGTGCTTTCTTCACCCAATAATCTGGATCAGCTTCTCTTCTGTCTGCTCCAAGCTTCTGGCAAAACGCACGGTATTCTTCAGGGTTCTCTTCTTTAGAGAATCCTAATTGATCTGCTTCTTCTTTTAACGCCTTAGCGAAAGGAACCATGACGGGGATATACCCTTGGTCAACAGCAATGTAAGCTAACATAGTAGCTACAGTTGACTTGCCAACACGACCGACCCCTGATATTTGTACAACTTTCATATGTTTCTCCTAATGAGTTTCCGACCAGTTCTTTCCGACTCGGTACTCGGCATCAATTTTAATACGACACTTAAAGAATTCACCAGCTAGGTTAGCACAACGACATACCTCTTTGCCTACCTCATGAGCAATAGAACTTTCACATTCTATTTGCAATTCATCATGAACATTAGCAATCCATTTGAACTTACCTTTAAACTTTTTCTTAAGATTACTATCTGCAAAACAAGTCCACACCTTAGCGATGTGAGCACCGGAAGATTGTAGTAAAGTATTAAGAGTTGCATGTTCACTACGAACAGGGATGTCCCGCCAATCAAAGGGGGATATGTTTCCTGACTGCACTGAATTAAATCGACAGATATCCAACAGCTTCTTAAGTGCTGGAATATTAGATAGCAATTTATTCTTTATAGAGCGTGCTTCGGAAGATGAAGTTCCAATAACAGAACCAAACTTCTGATCACCACCACCATACAAGAAACAATAGATGCCATTCTTTGCTTTGGATCTTGTGTCTACACCCATTGCACGTTGGTTATGTGTATGTATGTCACCATTCAATACAACCTCTGCGTACTCACCTGAATCAAATGGATGCAAGTAGTGTGCAAGCATCCTTAGTTCTAAACCAGATAAGTCACAACCAACAAGCGACCAGCCTTCTCGTGGTACGAAAAGACTTCGCGCTCTCTTGTCACTGCTAACCTGTTGCATGTTAGGGTTGTTGGAAGTCATCCTTCCAGTCACAGTTCCAAGAGTGTTAATGCTACCGTGTATACGATTGTCTCTTGATCCTTGAGCACGTATGATCCAGTCGGATACTTGACTTAACAGTTTTGTTTCATCAAAATATTTAACTAGAATCTTTGCTTCAGGATAATTTAATTTAGAGAGTACAGTTCTGTCCACCTTGGGGTTGCCCTTGTCGGTAACAGGATAATGCCAATCATATTTAACATGTAGTCTTTCAGCTATTTGTTTTCTACTGCCGGGATTAAAAGCAATAACTTTATCTTTCAATCTCTTGCCAGTCTTCTCTGACCAGCGTTCAATTACTTGATCAGGAAAGATCTCTTGCATCTCATGCTCAACAGAAACCTTTTCCATCATAAGACTAGCCTCAAGTTTAATAGCTGCATCCATGTCAAACCCAAACCCATTCTCTACTTGTTCGGAAATAACTTCAGCTACTCTATGCTCCATCTTAACTGACTGTGCATTCTTAGAAACAAAATCCTTTTGGTAATCATAAATCTTAGCAGCTACAATAGAATCTTGAATGCAATACTTTAGCATCTCTTCGCTAAACACATCCCATCCTCCATCATAATCAATCTTAGATTCCCCCAAGTACTCACCCCAACTCTTAAGTGAATGACTACCGTTAGGTAAGCCACACTTGTCAGGCCACATCAATCTAGATACAACTAGTGTATCGTAGACAGTAGTAGTAATACGTCCGTAGAGACGATTAAGTAAAGGAAGATCATACCCAAGAGCATGATGACCAATAATAATATCAGCGCTTTCCAATTCGGAAACCATCTGTTTGATTTCTCTTGGTCCATAACCAAACGTTTCTTTTGTTTCCAGATTATAGATGGACCCACACAAGATGGTGTCCGCCTCCGGTATAGTCTCGCCTTTTCTACCAATTGTGATTTCATTTAATCCATTAGCCTCTATGTCAAATGCTAACACTTTCATAATTATATAGTACCTCTCCTTCTGGAGTAACAGTAAAGTTCACATCTTCCAGCCTGCTAGTGTCGTGATTGTAGTACAGAGCACAAGCAATACCACACTTACCAGTCTTTCTATTCTTAAGTACACGGATATTCGTCGTGTTTGCGATCTTATCATCAGAGTGCTGACGATTACGTTCAAGAGCAAACACATAGTCAGAGATCTGAGCAAGAGAACCAGAACCACGAAGGTCATTAAGGTTAATACGCTCACCCTCATCAACATTCTTATCCGTCTTCTTGATGTGAGAGATGACATGAATAACAACGCCAGTTCTTTCTACAAGAGATCTGAGCTGCTTCATAGTATCATCGAGGATCAATCTTTCTGAACCCCAGTTGTCACTAGTAAGAAGAATGTTACCAAGCAATGTGATATGGTCAACAATAATTACACGACAGCCAAGGCCGACAGCCATGTACTCTAGTCGTGACATTACATTACCAATATTAGTATTGCCGATATGGTCATAGATGTACAAGGGAAGTTCAGTAATACCTGAACGTGCTTCATTGTACTCTTCATCAGTAAGTGTATCCATAACACCAGTATCAACAAGAGGCTTGTCAAACTTATTCCTAAGTTCATTAAGCTGACGTTGACCCATGATCTTACGCACAGGCTTACCAAGTTTAAGTGAAATCAAATCATCAACTGTAGATTCTGGTGATTCCTCAAGGAACACACAACCTACTGAGTTATTATTACTAAGATGATGCCACATAATTTCTCTAATGATGCTTGACTTACCATGACCTGTTGCTGATGTCCACAGGTTCAGCCTTCCGGTGTCCTGTCCGATCATAAACTCAGTCATCTTATCCCAAGGGTACTCAAAGACCTCACCCATTTCTCTTTCTTGTGCAAGCACTTCGCTTACATGCAGAATAGAATCAGGGCTGTGTGTCTTAGCATTCCAGTAAGCAGCAATGATATCCTTACCCTCACCCTTAAGCAGCATTTCATTAGGATCTTTACGAGGCAATGACATCACTCTTACCTTACCCGGAGGTAGAATTTCTGCTACTTCACGAGCTGCTGTTTGACCGGGGTCATCCATATCAAAGCACAGAACAATTGTTTCAAAGGAAGAAACAAACTCATAGTTTTCTTTGATAGATTTAGCAGCAGACTGAACGCCACTAGGAATAGAAACAACAGGGTACTTGTTATCAAACAACTGACTCATAGTAAGACAATCAATAGCACCTTCGGTGATAGTAATCCTCTTGCCTCCACCTTCGTAAAGGTGCTGACCATACAAGGGCAGGTTGTTTGTGTCGCCTATCCAATGGAAGTTCTTGTTGTCAGTATCTCTAATCTTCTGAGCTTTAAGAGTACCATCAAAATTATAATAGTTTTCTATCTCTAAGTTCTTGCCTGCTTGTTCAAGGGTTTGATACCTAAACTTACGACATGTGTGCTCCATAATCCTACGGTGAGGTAGCGCCTCTGCTTGTCCGTTGTAAGCTTTGAATGTCTTTTGAACAGTAGTGTCTGTAACTTTCTTCATGTTATCGTATTTACCTTTCTCATAGTAGCCACAAGAAAAGCAGTAGCTATGTCCGTCAGTATAAGTTGCCAAATTATCTTGAGAAGTATCTCGTCCTTCCTCGGCGCAGCGAGGGCATTGAGATCTCTTCTCTACTCTTTCGTTGTTGATCTTTGCGGGGATCATAATGTATCTTCCTTAGTCATTAGGTGTGACACATACAGTGCCAAAATAATTGTAGTTAAAAACAAAACTGTAGGTATACCTAATGGTAACAAGTAACTATACCATGGCAGTTCATATTTAGTTTGCATATCAAACGCAACCATAACTACCATGAAAATTAATCCAATATAAAGAGTCGTTTTATATACACGCTCAATATTAATCATCTTTTTCTTTCTCCTCTGAATCCTCAGAATTGTTTAATGGTTTAGTGCCAAAAATTTTTTCCCAATTTTTTTCGAATTGTTCTTTTCTTTTCTTCTGTTCTTCTATAACCTTAGGGTGCTTGCCTCGTACCATTTTACCGGGAGTAGCATCCCAAGGCTTAAGTGTTTCGTGACGAAGGTTATCCCATTTACCCATCGTTGTTCTCCTTATAAACCTCAGCTACATATGTATGATTACTGCCTTTGCCAAACTCAGCAGCATCTTTCTTAGCTTCAGTAGCTGTATCATAAACAGCAGGGTGATCATGCCAATCACCATTCTCATCCATCCAATGTCCATCAGACATCCAAGTATCTCCGTTAACCTTGATGCCCCACTTTTTCTTTTCCATATTATTCTCCAGTGTATTCACAACTATAAAAACAAGTATAAGAATTATCACAGTATAAGATATAATCGTAACCATATGTTCTCCTTTAATACCCTCGATGGGACTCGAACCCATACTCCCTAACGGGAAACAGATTTTAAGTCTGTCGCGTCTGCCAGTTCCGCCACAAGGGCAAAGCACTCCGAGTAGGATTCGAACCTACGACCCACGGCTTAGAAGGCCGTTGCTCTGTCCCCTGAGCTACCGGAGTATAAGAGCATGTCCCCCAGCACTAGGGCTTTCGCCGTCGCAGCAGTTCGCATACTCTTATAGTAGGCCAACCCGGATTCGAACCGGGGACTAAGCGATTATGAGCCGCCTGCTCTGACCGCTGAGCTACTGGCCTCAATCATCATAGCCATCGTATCCATCAAGATCATCAGGCTCAAAAGATTCTGAATCAATCTCATCATGAACAGATTCAATCAACGCTTTCTCAGACTCAGTAATATTATCTTTGTTGATTAAGTTTTCTACAATAGGTTCACCATCTTCACCGAAGATAGAAACTTCTTCGACAAAGAAATCATCAAGTTCCCATTGCATATCAACATCATTGTAATGCCCATCTCCATAGGCATAGCAACCAATACCTTGGTCTTCTTGATGCCAGCTAACAGAAACTGTTGCGTGGTAGTAAAGAGAACCAAGCTCACCTTCAACTTCATGTGTGGTTTGCGTCATCTTTTTTTCCTTTGGTTTAAAAATTGCATCCCAGTTTTCACTGTACTTATTCCAATCAACTTCACGATACCTATCACCTTTGCCTGCTGACATAGTTAATCATCCATATCTTCATGCATCATTCGTTCGGTAAGTTTATTTTCCATGATGATCTTGTCTGCTTCCGCAGCAGGAATCATCTCAATAATATCAATCTGATAATCAGACAGGACATCATGCCTGCCCTTATCAGCTCGTCGATCTGCCAAGAAGGAATAGAAATCTGTACCATATTCATTAAACATTTCTTGCAATACTTCGTCTACCGCTTCCTCGTTCTCAGCTTCCACCCGGAACGAGTACACATCCTCTACGTTAATGTATACTTCAAACTTCTTCACCATTCTTCTCCTTCATACGGTTAGTCATGAACTCATCATACTCTATGCTATCAACTTCCCAGTCACGAGTCTCACTGTCATGGGTTTCCCACCCATCCCAGTCAAAGTTG
>UEXM01000170.1_pt1 | contig 72034 bp, 66 predicted proteins | sample 1796661 | NCBI WGS metagenome assembly UEXM01 (sample SAMEA4772469, study PRJEB27181) | metagenome | reverse complement strand
AAACTGGCTTATCCGGAGTATTGGCAACCCGGTCGGGAATATTGGGCTAGATCCATCGCCAACTGAATTTAAAACGCCCAAACGCAACGAACCCCGGAAAAACCGGGGTTCGTCAGCAATCTGAAACGGCACTTTTCAGTGCCGTTTTTTGCGTCTCGGTAAAGTGCCCGGTTAACGATCCGGTACTGCAATGGACAGATCAAATCCGCCGCCAGGCCGCGGAGTCAGGGTCACGGGTCCTTCGTTAATGGCCTGCGGAACTTCGATCCGGTCAATGCCGGGAGGATTGCCGATGGAAAAGTTCAGGTTCTGGCCATCGAACCCGACGCCAAGCTGATCGTTCAGGAATGTTTGGGTGAAAGGCTCATCGGGAATCTGCGCTTGCTGGCCAAAAATGATCGGTTGAATCCGCGGTGTGAAGTCTGCCGGCGGGCGGGCCCGCGCCAATTCTTCCTGGGGCAGCAGCAGCGCACGGCGCAGGAATTCTTCTTCTGCGCTTTCCAGCGCATCCGACTTGCCCTCATCCTGGTAACGTTGAAGCGCCTCCCGGTAGGCTTCTTCCTCGGCTTCCGTCAGGACCGGCTCGCCGGGTGAGATGGTCAACGACCGAATGATGCGCTGGCGGTCAGCCTCGCTTTTCCGCTGATCCTTGGGCACCACGATCACGGCCGAATCCTTGACGTAGGTCTCGACCATTTCGTCAGAGGTCATGGTCTGAACACCGGCCAGCAGACTGCTGCTGAACAGGGCAGCCCCGGCTGCGCTGGTGATTGCGATTGAGAGGGAAGTTCGGCGTGTCATGGTGTAGCCTCTTGGCTTGTGATCCACGAAAATGAGGCGCTTCTGAGGATACTTCGATCAGTCTGCTCCCTTAATAATCAGTATTCGGATTGCCCGACACAAATTCAAGGGGTTTGTGGCGGTAATGTGATCACATCCTGAGTATTTTCAGTATTGTTATGAAAACTCCTCAGAGTGGCGTAACACGATTCAAGGATGCTCTATGTTTCAGGCATTGCGGGTTCGGTGGCAGCGGTGGGTAAACCGCAGGATTCCCCGTACCGATAAACAGGTGTTCAGTCAGCGCAATATTTTTATTCTGCCAACCGGTGCCGGCGTGGTGTTTGGTGTGTTGTTGCTGATCATGCTCATTACCGGCATCAACTATCAGAACAGCCTGATTTACCTGCTCACGTTCTTGTTGGGAGCCATCATGGTGGCGGCCATGCATCAGACCCACCGCAATCTCGCCGGCCTCGAGCTGACATTGGTGAAGACCGGGGAGGGGTTCACGGGTGATCCTTTACCCTTCCGTTTCCGAGCGGTTTCCGGGAAACACGATGCGGTCGCCATTTCCCTGTGTTCCGACAGGCAAACGCTGGATCAGCAGCACGTCCCCGCCAGACAGGCTGCTGACATGACGATCGCACTGGCATGCCAGCAGCGGGGATATTTCCGGCCGGATCGTATTCGTGTCGAAACCCGGTTTCCGTTCGGGCTGCTCAAAGCCTGGTCGTGGGTCAGGCCGGTGTCCTGCGCCATTGTCTACCCGCGGCCGGTACCGGCGCCGGAAGCGCCCAGCACGGTAACCGACGGTGACGACCAGTCCAGTGCGCGCTCGGTAGAGGGTAACGATCATGCGGACATGCGCCCGTGGCGAGAAGGCGACCTGAGTCAACGTGTGCTCTGGAAGCGTTATGCCCGTACCGGGCAGATGGTGATTGCGGATTGGGAAGGTGAGCAGGGCAGCCCCCACTGGCTGGATTTCCACGCCTTTCCGGGCGTGGACATGGAATTGCGGTTGAGTTATCTCACGGCTCAGGTGCTGGAACGTGGGCGGAGCGGTGCGCCGTTTGGCCTGAACCTGCCAGGTCACGTGATCGAACCGGATACCGGGCAGGCGCATGTCTCCCGGTGTCTGAAAAGTCTGGCGGTGTTCGGCATCGAAAAGCCGCGGGATGACTCGTCAATTCCCTTTGGCACCCGGCACACCGAGAAAACGCCGGCATTTGCAGTGGGAGAATCCGGATAATGGCTTTGTCAGGCGTGGCTGCTGCCAATGGAGTTCACGATAACGCGCCGGTATTGCCGACGCGGGCGCTGCTTTGGCTGATCGCCAGCTTTGCGGTGCTGCTGTTTCCCCAATGGGATCGGCTACCCATCTGGCTGGTGGTCACCTGTGGTGTGCTTGCAGGCTGGCGCTATATGGCACAAAGCGGTCGTGTCAGGCTCCCCGGTAAATGGCTGAAAACGGGCATCATGCTGGTGGTTATTGCGGTATATGTCGGCACCGTTCAGGGCCGCTTTACCGTCGATACGGCGGCCTCGTTCTTTGTGCTGGCGGTCGGCCTCAAATGGCTTGAAACCAGATCCAGGCGGGACTTCTACGTTTTGTTCTTCATCCTGGTGTACCTCGCTACGGTGAATTTCCTGTTTCATCAGGAAATCTACTGGGCCGTGCTCAATCTCTTTGCCGTGGGTCTGCTGCTGGTGGGCCTGCAGGTGCTCAACGCACCGGATCTCCCTGACACCATGGCGTCCGGTTGGCGTCGTTTGGGCATGATGCTTCTGAAAACCCTGCCGATCGTGATTCTCCTGTTTGTGTTCTTCCCCCGTATGGCGCCGCTGTGGAGCGTCCCGATGGTGTCCGGGCAGGCGCGCTCGGGCATCAGCGACACCATGCGCCCCGGGGACATATCCAACCTGGCGCAAAGCAGTGAGCGGGCCTTCCGCGCCACTTTCGGAGAAGAGCTCCCAGCCTACCGAGATCGCTACTGGCGCGGCCTTATTCTCGACTACCTGGATGGGGAAACCTGGCGCCAGGGTCGCGAGGAGCCGTTCCGCCGACCGGGCCGCGTTGCGGTTGACGGCGGTGCGGGTGAACTGGAGCGCAGCCAATACGATGTGCTGCTGGAGCCCACCGACCAGACCTGGGCGTTCGCACTGGAGAACTCCGTTGCCGTCTCGGACAACGTGCTCAGCTCTGACGACTCACTGTTCCGTTTCCGCCGGCCAGCGGATTCATCGGTCCGTTATCGGATGGAGTTGGTGGCGGCCGGCGCTGCACGGACGGACGCGGCCGAACCTGACAACGTGAGGCGGTATCTGCAACTGCCATCGAGCGGAAACCCACGTGCCCGAGCACTGGCGGAGGATCTGCGAGCGACTGCGGGCAGTGATCGCGAGGTGGTCGATGCGCTCATGTCACGGTTCCGTGAGCAGGAATACTTTTACACCTTGCGACCTCCCGCTATGCCGGACGATGGCGTCGATACCTTGCTGTTCGAGGAGAAGCGTGGGTTCTGTGCTCATTATGCCGGCGCTGCCACCTTTGTATTTCGTGCCGCCGGGATTCCGTCCCGGGTGGTCGTCGGTTATCAGGGAGGGGATCCCGGTGCCGATGACGAGTATCTGATCGTGCGCCAGTATGATGCCCATGCGTGGGTGGAAGTCTGGCTGCAGGGGCAGGGTTGGGTGCGGGTCGACCCCACCGCAGCCATCGCTCCCGACCGAATTGAACTGGGTCTGCGGGACGCCGTGGCCGACGAAGGGTCGTTTCTGGAAAATGAATGGGCGTCACCCCAGCGCTATGGTGATATTGCCGTCCTGCAATGGGCCTCGCTCCAGATTGATCGGATCAACTATCAGTGGCAGCGCTGGGTGGTGGGTTACCAGGGGCAATCACAGATGGACCTGATGTCCCGTCTACCAGGCGGTATGGGGCTCAAGGAACTGGGGTACGCCACCGCCGGCATTGTCGGACTGGCGCTGTTGATCGCCGGACTGGTGTCCGCGTGGCAGATTCGTGGCAGCGGGTCGCGCGATCCCGTGGTCCGTCTGATCAGCCAGTGGCACCGGTTGTGTGAGCGCAGCGGCATTCCGGTGCGGCAGGGGGAAACTCCTGTTCAGCTGGCACAACGAATCGGCGCGGTAAGGCCCGCCGCGGGCAACACGGCGCGATCTTTTGCCCGGCTGGTCAACAAGCATTACTATGGCACCGAATCGGTGGCCCAACATGATTCCCGGAGTGCCATGAGACGTTTGCTGTCGACCATGCGGCGGCAGCTTCAGCGTGAGTCCGGGCAAGCCAGCACCACTCGAACAACGCCAGCAAGGTCAGAAGGTTGAATATAGACAGTTTATCGATGCCCTGGCTGAATGAGGCCTGGGCAAGCCTGCAGAAGCGATTTGATGAGAATCGGCTGCCGCACGCCTTGCTGGTCAACGGTGAGCGGGGAGTGGGCAAGCGCCTGTTCGCGGATGCCCTGGCGTCTTTGTTGATTTGTGATCAGCCGGACAAAAGCACAAATAACCTTGCCCGGCCCTGTGGTCACTGTAAGCAATGCGAACTGGTGGCGGCGGGAACCCACCCTGATATCCGGGTTTACACACCGGAAAAGTCGCGGATGATCAAGATCGACCAGATCCGGGCTTTGTCGACCTTTGCCGTCGCCTCCCCGCAGGTGGGCCAACGTAAAATCGCCATTGTTGACCGTGCCGATCAGCTCAACATCAACTCCGCCAACGCCCTGCTGAAAACGCTGGAAGAGCCCTCGGCCGATGTGGTGCTGATCCTGTTGCAGGAAAGCGGGCGCCCGGTACTGCCTACGATCCGCTCCCGGTGCCAGTCCATGCTGATTCCCACTCCCGGCGAAGATGACGCGGCCCGTTGGCTGACGTCACGGGTCATGGAGCGAGAGGAGGATGCTCGCCCGTCTGCGGCAGAGTGTGTCAAGGCCCTGGCCATGGCCGCGAATGCGCCCCGACTGGCACTGGAATATCTCAACAGCGACTTTCTGGCACAGCGTGACCAGGCTCTGGAGTGTTTCCGGCAATTCATGAAAGGCCAGATGACCGTTGGTGAGGCCGCAAAACCCTTCAAAACGCTGGGTCTGGATGCGGCACTGTGGCTCTTCGAGCGCTGGGCGGCGGATCTGGCAAGACTGGGCGCCGGCGGACACGCCCTGGATGCGGAGGCTGCGGATATGCTGGGATACCTTGCCAGAAACAATCCGCCGTGGCGGGCCCATCAGTTGCTGGACCAGATTCATGAGGCCCGTTCCGCGGCGGTGTATAACGTGAATCCGGAGCTGGAGGCCGGGCGCCTGCTGATTGCCTGGCAGGGGCTGATGCCCGTCAAGCGGCGCACGCCCGCCTGATCGCGCGGCGGCACAACAGAAAGAGCGTATTACAGCCACTGCTGCTATCATTGTGAAATATCGCGGAATTCGACAAATTCCCAACAACAAACAGATACATAGCCAGACAAAAGGTGTGAATTATGGGGCCCGGTTTCGGCGCACGAAGTGGCATTCTGACCCTCACCATCAAAGACAAGGCGGTGCTCTACGCCGCTTACATGCCCTATATCCGGCAGGGCGGGCTGTTTATTCCGACCCAGAAACAGTATCAGCTCGGTGACGAGGTGTTCCTGTTATTGAACCTGATGGATGAGCCGGAAAAAATTCCGGTGGCGGGCAAGGTCATCTGGATCACCCCCAAGGGTGCCCAGGGAAACCGGGCAGCCGGTATTGGCGTACGGTTTAATGGTGATGACGAAACCGCCAGAACCAAAATCGAATCCTATCTGGCCGGTTCACTGAGTTCTGACCGACCTACCCACACCATGTAACCGGAAGCGACTACCCATCCTTGATGACTGACACTGCTCTGACCCCGGAAAAAGCTGACACTGCGCCTTGTGCAGAGGTGACCTGGCCACTGCAGGATATTGAGCTGGCAGGGCTGCACTGGCCAGCGAAACACCCCAATGCAGATGCCTGCCCGGTGCTGATGCTTCATGGTTGGCTGGATAACTGTCTGACCTTTGACCGACTGGCACCTGCCCTCGCTGACTCCCGGGATGTATTTGGTATCGATATGGCCGGCCATGGCCATTCCGGGCATCGTCCGTCCGGGCAGAGCTACCTGCTGATGGATTATGTTGCCGACCTTGCCGAGCTGATTGCGCGACATTTTGCCAACAGCCCTGAAGGCAGGGTCGATCTGGTCGGTCACTCACTGGGCGGGATTGTCTGTGTGCTCTACGCCGCTGCGTTCCCGGAACACGTGCGAAGCCTGGTGATGATTGATAGCCTGGGGCCAATCAGCCGGCCCTCCGCCGACACCATCCCCCAACTGCGCAAAGCCATCAAAAAGCGCCTGGCCGGTTCCGGAAAACCGGTGATTTACCCAGACACCCGCACCGCTGGCAAGGCCAGGGAGGGCGGGCTGAGTCCGCTCTCCACCGAGGCGGCCATGACCCTGATCCCCAGAAACATGAAAGCCGTTGACGGTGGTTACGTGTGGCGCACGGATCCTAGGCTGCGTCATCCGTCTCCGATCATGCTGGAAGAATCCCAGGTGCTGGCATCCCTGGCCAAACTCACGACCCGGACACTATTCATTCGTGCAGAACACGGTTTGCTGGCCCAGCGTGAAGGCTGGCAACCACGTCTGGACGCCATTCCCCACCTTCAGACCATCACCGTGGCCGGTGGGCACCATTGCCATCTTGATGGCGACGTTGAACCGGTCAATCACGCAATCAGGGCTTTTATCAACCATGACTCGTAACATCGCTATTCGTCTGGCCGGCGCCGTGCTGCTTCTGTTCCCCCTGCTAGCAGTGGCGGCGGAGCCTGATCCAGCAAGTGTTCCCGAGGCTTTTGCCCAATCTTCCCTGGAGGCGGAGGTGCCAGTGGTGTCATCGGGACACCTGGTCCTGTTCAGCCCGGTGCGAGAAGTGAACAACCAGATTCGTTCCGATAAAATGGCACGAATTCCGGTTCGCGGCGTCGGCCAGCTTCACGAGATCTCCCGCGACTCCAGCCGGAGGGAGGCCCGTGAGCATTACCAGAGAGTGCTTCAGGCCCGTGGTGCTCAGGTATTGTTTGAGTGCAGCGGCCGCAGTTGCGGGCGCAGCAACGTGTGGGCGAACCAGATCTTCGATCAGGCGACGCTCTATGGCCGTGACGCCGATCAGGATTATCTGGTGGCGGCAGTGACGGACCCGTCTGGCAACACCTGGCTGACCCTGGTGTACACAGTGACCCGTGGTAACCAGCGGGAATATGTCTGGGTTGAGCATCTGGAAGCGGGTGAGGGCGCGGCAATACCCGGCCTGGATTCTGCCAATGCCCGAGTGCGTGGACCGATCATTGTGCCCTGGCAGGGCGGTATAACCTACCGGTTTGACTGGACCGCCAGCGACCGTCGTATGCTGAGTAACTGGATGGACGAGGAAGGCGCCAAGGCGATACTGACCGGGTATGCAACCCTGGGCGCTGACGAGGATCTGGATGACGCCATGGAGCGCGCGGGGGAGGCGTTGCAGTCGCTGTCGCAGGTGCTCGACAAGACCGGTGTGTCCGGGTCGCGACAAACACTGATCAAGGTCGGACCTGCGGTCATCATTCCATCACCTGAGCGGCAGGGCGACCGCATCGAAATTGTAGTCATCACAGGGCCAGACCAGTGAGCAACGCAAACGACAATCAATCACCCGGGCCACGCAACCCCGGGCAGGAGGAAGTCAGCGACGGCGCTTCCGCCGTTGTGGAAAGTTCGGACCTGTCCGCTGCGGAAGCGCCGGCCAATTCGGCGAGCAAACCCACGTTGCCGGGGAAAGGGAAAACCGTGGCTCTGACGCTCGGAAGCGGCGGCGCGCGCGGCTATGCTCATATCGGTGCCATTGAAATCCTGCAGGAGCGGGGTTACGACATTATCGCGATTTCCGGTTGCTCGATGGGCGCTCTGATCGGTGGCATGTACGCTGCGGGAAAAATGAAAGATTACAAGGACTGGGTCACTGGCCTCGGGCAGTTTGATGTGTTGAGGTTGCTGGACGTGACGTTCAACTCGGTGGGCGCCATCCGCGGCGAGAAGATTTTCTCCGTGGTGCGGGACATGTTGGGTGATACCAAGATAGAGGATTTGCCCATCGCCTTTACAGCGGTGGCAACCGACCTGCTGGCGCATAAGGAAATCTGGTTCCAGGAAGGGCCGCTGGATCAGGCGATCCGTGCTTCGGTGGCGATTCCCGGCGTGGTGACGCCACTGGTCCTGAGCGGACGTGTGCTGGTGGACGGTGCACTGCTGAACCCACTGCCGATCATCCCCACCATTTCCTCCCACGCCGATATGGTCGTTGCTGTGAACCTCAGTGGTGAGGATGATCGACGCCGACGGATTCCGGATGCCGCCTTCAGTGACGCCGGTGACGCCGATGAATGGGTCGACGTATTGCGAGACAAGGCGTCACGCTGGTTTGACTGGGATGCTTTGAAGACGTTCACCAGCAAAAAGGGCGGCTTGCCCAGCGACGACACCGCTGAGGATAAAATCAGCAAGGCGGTGGAAAAAAATCAGTCCGAGAAGCGCCAGCAGGACAAGCAGAGCCTGACCCCCAGCAAGGCAGCGGAAGAGGCCGAACACACTCATGAAACCATTGACTGGGACAAGCTCGGTATCGGCAAGTTCGATGTCATGAACCTCACCATCGAAACCATGCAGAGCGCCCTGGTGCAGTACAAGATCGCGGGTTATCCCCCGGATCTGCTGGTCAACGTTCCGAAAAACGCCTGCCGTGCCTACGACTACCACAAAGCCCCGGAGCTGATTCAGCTTGGCCGCGAGCGCATGGCGGCAGCGCTGGATCGATATGAGGAGAGCCGCACCAGCTCGGGTCCGCTGGCACTCTGACTCAGCCAGTGGGGCTGCAGTGTAGCGCCGAAACTGCGTATAATGTCGGCCACTTTTGCGCTCACGCAGCTTTGCATTCACGCTCACTTGCAGGAACCAGACCACTGTGACCAGCCCCATTGACGAGCTCTACACCGTGCGGGATTACCTCCGGTATGTGTCCACGACGTTTTCCGCATCGCCGCTGTATTTCGGCCATGGCACGGATAACGTCTGGGACGAAGCGGTTCAGCTGGTGATGCGCACGCTGAACCTGCCGCTGGAAAACAACACGTTGTTTCTGGATGCCCGGCTGACCCGGGAAGAACGGGAGTTGATCGTCCGTCGTATGCAACGGCGTGTCGAGGAGCGAGTACCCATGGCGTATCTGCTGGGTGAGGCCTGGTTCATGGGGATGCCCTTCCATGTAGACGAGCGGGTGCTGGTGCCACGGTCTCCCATCGGCGAGCTGATCGAGCGCGGTTTGCAGCCCTGGCTGGGTGAGGCGCCGGTGCAGCGTGTGCTGGATCTGTGCACCGGCAGTGGCTGTATCGGCATTGGCGCGGCGACCGTCTTTGAAGACGCGGAGGTGGACCTGGCGGATATCTCAACGGATGCACTGGACGTGGCTGCCAGCAACATCGAGTTTCATGGCCTCCGGGATCGGGTCCGCACGGTAACAGCGGACGTCTTCGACGGCGTTGGGGGTCGTTACGATGTTATCTTGAGCAACCCGCCCTACGTCGACGCGGAGGATCTCGCCACCATGCCGGACGAGTACCGTCATGAGCCGGAACTCGGGCTTGCGGCGGGCAGCGACGGTCTGGATATTGCTCACCGGATCATCGCCGGTGCGGCGCACCACCTGAATCCCGGTGGCTTGCTGATCGTCGAGGTAGGCAATAGCTGGGTGGCCTTCGAACGGGCGTACCCGGATTTGCCGTTTACCTGGCTGGAATTTGAAAATGGTGGCGACGGAGTCTTCCTGATCTACGGGGACGAGCTGCGCCAGTGGCAGGGCAAGTCCTGATAATCTTTTTATAAAATCTGGATAAGATACTGAATCATGTCGGGAAACACGTTCGGAAAATTGTTTACGGTTACCTCCTTTGGTGAGAGCCACGGGGCCGCGCTGGGTTGCATCATCGATGGCTGCCCTCCGGGCCTGGAGCTGTCCGAAGCCGATATGCAGCGGGATCTGGACCGCCGCAAGCCCGGCACGTCCCGTCACACCACGCAACGCCGCGAGGCGGATGAGGTCAGGATTCTTTCCGGGGTGTTCGAAGGTAAAACCACGGGCACACCTATTGGCCTGGTGATCGAGAACACCGATCAGCGCTCCAAGGATTATTCGAAAATCTCCGAACAGTTCCGTCCGGCCCACGCCGACTACACATACGCCCACAAGTATGGCGTTCGTGACTACCGGGGTGGCGGTCGCTCCTCGGCGCGGGAAACCGCGATGCGGGTGGCAGCAGGGGCAGTGGCCAGAAAGTTCTTGCAGCAGCGCCTGGGTATTACAGTCCGGGGTTACCTGTCACAGCTTGGGCCGATCAAAGCGGAAAAGTTTGACTGGGATCAGGTGCATCAGAACCCGTTTTTCTGCCCGGACGCGGACAAGGTTGCGGAGATGGAAGCCTACATGGACGCCCTCCGCAAGGAAGGCGATTCCATCGGAGCCCGTATCAATGTGGTTGCCGAAGGCGTGCCGCCGGGTCTGGGTGAACCGATTTTTGATCGCCTCGATGCCGATCTCGCTCACGCTCTGATGAGTATCAATGCCGTCAAGGGCGTGGAGATCGGTGCCGGGTTCGACTGCATCGACCAGAAAGGCACCGAGCATCGGGATGAGATGACGTCCGAGGGGTTTCTGTCGAACAACGCGGGCGGCGTTCTGGGCGGCATTTCCTCCGGTCAGCCCATCGTTGCCAGCATCGCGCTGAAGCCCACGTCCAGCCTGCGCATACCCGGTCGCAGCATTGATGTCCACGGCAATGCAGTCGAGGTGATCACCACCGGGCGCCACGACCCGTGTGTGGGTATCCGGGCGACGCCCATTGCCGAGGCGATGATGGCCATCGTACTGATGGATCATTATCTGCGGCATCGGGGTCAGAACGGTGATGTTGTGGTGTCCACGCCGGTACTCGGCCAGCTCTGATCGGCGCCGAGAGACCCTTGTCTATTTACTGGCGGCTTTCCAACCTCTATTTCTGGTTCTTTGCCCTCCTCGGAGGGCTCCTTCCTTATTGGTCCCTCTACCTCGAGGGGCAGGGCTTTTCCTACCTCCAGATTGCCACCTTGATGGCCACCATTCAGCTCACCAAGATTGTTGCGCCCAGCGTCTGGGGCTGGCTCGGTGACCGTACCGGTCAGCGTGTGCGGCTGGTGCGTTTTGGAGCGATTACCGGTTCACTGTTTTTCGCCGGAGTGTTTCTGGAGCCCGGGTTTTATGGCCTGCTGCTGGTTATGCTGGCCTTTACCTTTTTCTGGAATGCCATTTTGCCGCTGTACGAGGTCATTACCCTCCGGGCGCTGGGAAAGCAGAAGGACCGATATGGCAAGATAAGGCTTTGGGGCTCTGTTGGATTCATCGGCGCGGTGGCGCTGGTGGGGGGCATTCTGGAGTGGATACCCATTGAGGGGTTGCCCTGGCTGTTGCTGCCGGTGTTTGCGGGCATTGCCATCTCGGCATTCCTGGTGCCGTCCGAGCGCGGAGAGCGCAAACCCGCTGCGCCCAAGGGCAGCCTGAAGGCCATCCTTACGCACCCTGCGGTGGTGGCATTCTTCCTGATGAATTTTCTGCTCCAGGTGTCCCATGGGGCTTACTACACCTTCTTCAGTATTCACCTGGAGCAGCACGGCTACGGCAAGTTATCGATCGGCCTGCTGTGGTCACTGGGTGTGCTGGCGGAAATCGGGCTGTTCCTGGTCATGCACCGTCTGACACGCCGCTTGTCGGTCCGTCAGGTTGCCATAGGGGCTCTGACGTTGACCATGATTCGCTGGGTACTGATCGCTGAGCTTACCGATGTGGTGGCTGTGCTGGTGTTCGCCCAGCTCCTGCACGCGGCATCCTACGGCGCGTTGCATGCCATTTCGGTTCAGTATGTGCAGGGATTTTTTGGCCAGCATCACCACGGCCAGGGTCAGGCACTGTACAGCGGGCTGACGTTCGGCGCCGGCGGTGCGCTGGGTGCCTGGATGTCCGGTTTTCTGGTGGAAGGGTTCAGCACCTCCGCAGCTTTCCGGGGCGGCGCGGCGGCTATGTTGGTGGCCATTGTGATCACCTGGCGGGGGTTGCGCCCGCCGCCAGTCGCTGTGGATGACTGAGCCCGGGCTATTCCGGCTGGTCTTCGTCTTCGTCCATCTGCAATGATAATCCGCTACCTGCGGGCTTCTGTGCTGATGCGGAATTTCCGTCCTGGCCATGGAGCTTGATTCTGAGGCGCAAATTGTTTGCGGAGTCGGCGTTCTTCAGCGCTTCTTCTTCGGTAATCTTGCCGTCCTTCCACAAGTTGAAGAGAGCAAGGTCGAAGGTCTGCATACCAAGGTTGGCGGACTTCTCCATGATCTCTTTGATGCCTTCCATCTCGCCCCGCAGGATCAGTTCCGAAATGGTCGGTGTGCCCAGAAGAATCTCGATGGCCGCGCACCGTTTTTTGTCGACGGTCGGGATCAGCCGCTGCGATACAAACGCCCGCAGGTTCATGGCAAGATCCATCAGCAGTTGCGCCCGGCGCTCTTCCGGGAAGAAGTTGATAATCCGGTCCAGCGCCTGATTGGCGTTGTTGGCGTGCAGGGTCGATATGCATAGGTGGCCGGTTTCGGCAAACGCCAGTGCGTGCTCCATGGTCTCGCGATCACGGATTTCACCAATCAGAATGACGTCCGGCGCCTGGCGAAGGGTATTCTTCAGCGCCTTATGGAAGCTGCGGGTATCCACCCCTACTTCACGCTGGTTCACAATGCACTTCTTGTGGCGGTGAATGTATTCCACAGGGTCTTCAATCGTAATGATGTGTCCTGAGGAATGAGTATTGCGAAAATCAATCAGCGCAGCCAGGGATGTCGATTTGCCGGACCCCGTCGCCCCCACAAACAGAACCAGGCCACGCTTGGTCATCATTACTTCTTTCAGAATCGGCGGCAGCCCCAGGTCGTCTGCATTCGGGATTTCAGTAACGATGTTGCGGGCGACGATGGAGATCTCGTTGCGCTGGCGGAAGATGTTCACCCGAAACCGGCCCACGTTGCGGATGCTGTAGGCCAGATTCATTTCGAGTTCCTTCTCGAACTCCGCCACCTGCTCTTCGTCCATGATTCCGTAGGCAATTTCCTTGATCACCCCAGGCGCCAGAGGCGTTCGATCAATCGGCTTCAAGGCACCGTGGAACTTCGCGCAGGGTGGCGCGCCGGTACTCAGGTAGAGATCCGAGCCATCATTTTTGGCCAGAACCCTGAGGTATTCATCAAATCCCATGGAAACTCCTTTCTTCTGCTTTTACGATATCAATGAGTGCCCCGGCGGCCCCGGAAAGCTGTCGCCCGGTCAAACCGACCGCGCCCAGAACACGGGTGACCGGAAAACCCACGTCAAGACGCCGAATGCTGTCATCCACCATGTTCAGTGGCAAAACGCTCCAACCCAAACCGACGCTGGTCATCATCTTGATGGTTTCAAGATAGTTCGTCGGCATCTGCGGGTGCAGCGGCAGATTGGCTTCCAAAAACAGCCGGCTGACCACGCGGAACGTCGCCGTGGTAGTGTCCGGCAGCAGGGCTGGGTGGCTGGCAAGGTCCTTCAGGGTTGGCGAATCAAGCCCGGCCAGGAAATGTTCCGGGCCTACCACAAACGCCATTGGGTCCGACCACTGATCGTATACCATGAAGTGGCTGGCCATACTGTCACTAAGTGTGACAAACGCCAGTTCTGCATTACGCTTGCGCATCTGTTCGTAGGCAACGTCAGACTCCATGAACTGCAGGCTCAATGACACGCCGGGATAGTCCCGGCTAAAACGGCGCAACCAGTTTGGCAGGTGATGAAGCCCGATGTGGTGGCTGGCAATGATCTGCAATTCGCCTTCCACCGTCGCCGAGTCAGCGGACAACGCCATCCGCGCATTATGAATCTCGTCGAGGATCTTGCGAGCATGGGGTAGCAATCGGGCACCCGCGTCAGTCAACCGTATCTGCCGGTGGCTGCGGTCAATAAGGGGCGAGCCCAGCTGGTTTTCCAACGCCGCGAGGCGCTTTGAAATCGCAGGCTGGGTCAAGTGCAAAATGTCAGCGGCTTCGGAAAATGAACCCTGGTCGACGATCGTGAGAAATGCTTTTAAGGAATGGGCATCCATGGTTCTGGCTCGTTCGCTTGGCTTTGACACCAAGGTAAGGTATGCCATCGAGGAATACAAAGAATAAAAAACATGAATTGAGGTTATTCACGCAAAGGCGGTAAACTGATCCTATAAATGCGCTAAACAGCAACCCCCAGAGAGTGAGAGAGAATCATGGTGGGCAAGACCTTATACGACAAATTGTGGGACGACCATCTCGTCAAACAGCGTGATGACGGCTCGGCGCTGATCTACATCGACCGGCAACTGCTTCACGAAGTGACATCGCCCCAGGCCTTCGAGGGCTTGCGTATAGCAGGTCGTAAACCGTGGCGTCTTGATGCCAATCTCGCCACACCGGACCATAACGTGCCCACCACCGACCGCGCCCGCGGCATCGACGGCATTGTCGACCCGGTGTCCCGTATTCAGGTGGAAACACTGGACAAGAACTGCGACGAGTTCGGCATTCTCGAATTCAAGATCATGGATCAGCGCCAGGGCATCGTTCACGTCATCGGGCCGGAGCAGGGCGCGACTCTGCCGGGTATGAGCATCGTCTGTGGTGACTCCCACACCTCGACTCACGGCGCCTTCGGGTGTCTAGCCCACGGCATTGGCACCAGCGAAGTCGAGCACGTTCTGGCCACCCAGTGCCTGGTGCAGCAGAAAATGAAGAACATGCTGGTTAAAGTGACCGGCAAGCTTGGTGCCGGCGTCACCGGCAAAGATGTAGTGCTGGCCATTATCGGCAAGATCGGTACCGCCGGCGGTACCGGCTATGCCATCGAATTCGGTGGTGAAGCCATTCAGGGTTTGAGCATGGAAGGCCGCATGACCATCTGCAATATGTCCATTGAGGCGGGCGCGCGGGTTGGCATGGTGGCCGTGGATGACACCACCATCGAGTACGTCAGAAATCGTCCGTTCTCACCCACGGGTGAAGCCTGGGACGCCGCCGTCGATTACTGGCGCACACTGCACAGCGATGACGATGCCGCGTTCGATAAGGTGGTCGAATTGAACGGTGCCGATATCCAGCCACAGGTCAGTTGGGGTACGTCTCCGGAAATGGTCGCCGGTATTGATGGCCATGTGCCCGACCCGGCGCAGGAAGCCGACCCGATCAAGCGCGAGGGCATCGTTCGTGCCCTGAAATACATGGGCCTGGCGCCCAATCAGGCGATCACCGATATCAAGCTGGATCGGGTATTTATCGGGTCCTGCACCAACAGCCGTATCGAAGATCTCCGTGAGGCAGCGGCAGTGGTGAAAGGTCGGAAAGTGTCCCCATCCCTGAAGCAGGCGATGGTGGTGCCGGGTTCCGGGTTGGTCAAGGCCCAGGCAGAGCAGGAAGGCCTCGACAGGATCTTTATCGAGGCGGGTCTGGAGTGGCGTGATCCGGGCTGTTCCATGTGTCTGGCCATGAACGCTGACAAACTGGGGCAGGGTGAGCATTGCGCGTCCACCTCAAACCGCAACTTCGAGGGCCGTCAGGGCTTTGGTGGCCGCACCCATCTGGTGAGCCCCGCCATGGCGGCAGCTGCTGCGGTAGCCGGCCATTTTGTTGATGTTCGTGAACTGACCCACTGAGCCACAGGAGAGAACCATGCGCGCATTTACGCAACACCGGGGCCTTGTTGCTCCCATGGACCGTTCCAACGTGGACACGGACATGATCATTCCCAAGCAGTTTCTGAAGTCCATCAAGCGCACCGGGTTTGGCCCGAATCTGTTTGATGAGCTGCGCTACCTGGATGAGGGCAAGCCCGATCAGGACTGCTCCCAACGCCCGGTGAATCCGGATTTTGTGCTGAATCAAGACCGCTACAAGAACGCGAGCGTGCTGTTGGCCCGCAGCAATTTCGGGTGTGGGTCCAGCCGGGAGCACGCCCCCTGGGCCCTGGACGATTACGGATTCCGGGTGATCATTGCCCCGAGTTTTGCCGACATCTTCTACAACAATTGCTTCAAGAATGGCTTGTTACCTATTGTTCTTGATGAAAAAGTAGTTGATCAGTTGTTCCGCGAGGCGGAATTTGAAGAGGGTTATCAGCTGGCGGTGGATCTGGAGGCAAAAACCGTTACCACGCCCTCCGGTGAATCCTTCGGGTTCGACGTGGATGATTTTCGTCGCCATTGCCTGCTGAACGGGCTGGACGACATCGGGGTCACGCTGGAGGATGCGGACCTGATCAAATCCTATGAAGACAGCCGTCGCAAAACCGCTCCCTGGTTATTCGGCGCCGGTCACTGAATCTGACAATTTACTGAATCTGCAAGGAACGGCTATGTCCAGAACAATCCTGATGCTGCCCGGTGATGGTATCGGTCCTGAAATCGTCGCTGAAGCCGAGAAAGTGCTTCACAAAATCAATGAAACCTTTGATCTCGGTCTGATCTTCGAGGGCGGTCTTGTGGGTGGTGCAGCCATCGACGAAACCGACAGCCCCCTGCCGGATGAGACGCTGGAAAAGGCCCGCAATGCGGACGCGATTCTGCTCGGTGCAGTCGGCGGCCCGCAGTGGGACAGTCTGCCCATGGCAAAGCGCCCGGAGAAGGGGTTGCTGGGCCTGCGGTCCAATCTGGAGCTGTTTGCCAATCTGCGGCCGGCCATTCTGTACCCGCAACTGGCGTCGGCGTCCTCGCTGAAGCCGGAAGTGGTGTCAGGGCTTGATATCATGATTGTGCGGGAGCTCACCGGCGGCATCTATTTCGGCCAGCCGCGCGGCGTGCGGGAACTGGAGAGCGGCGAGCGCCAGGGTTACAACACCTATGCCTACACCGAATCCGAGATCCGCCGGATTGGCCGGGTGGCGTTCGAGGCGGCTCAGCAGCGTGGCAAAAAACTCTGCTCGGTCGACAAGGCGAACGTGCTCGAAGTGACCGTGCTCTGGCGTGAAGTGATGAACGATCTCCGCCGTGAGTACCCGGATGTGGAGTTGTCCCACATGTACGTGGACAACGCCGCCATGCAGCTGGTTCGCGCACCCAAGCAGTTCGATGTGATTGTGACTGGCAACATGTTTGGTGATATTCTTTCCGACGAAGCGGCTATGCTCACCGGCTCGATCGGCATGTTGCCGTCGGCGTCGTTGAACTCGGATAAACAGGGCATGTACGAGCCGTGTCACGGTTCCGCACCGGACATCGCCGGGCAAGGTATCGCAAATCCGCTGGCGACCATTCTCAGTGCGGCCATGATGCTGCGATACAGCCTCGGTGAAGAGAAAGCGGCAGACGCCATAGAAACGGCTGTCAGCAAGGTACTGGATCAGGGATTGCGCACTGCGGACATCATGTCCGAGGGCGCCCGCAAAGTGTCCACCCGTGAAATGGGTGAGGCGGTTCTGGCGGCACTCTGATAACAGTTCCGGCATTGCGAATCTGAGACCCGACGGTAACAGGATGCGGTTACCGCGGGATCATCCATCCTGTCCCTGCCAGCGATAACTGCAGAGGGCGGGCATAAAGCGAGGTTCAAAGGTCGCACATGAAGCGAGTTGGACTTGTAGGTTGGCGTGGCATGGTGGGCTCAGTCCTCATGCAGCGCATGCGTGAAGAAAACGATTTTGCCGATATCGAACCGGTCTTTTTTACCACGTCCCAGGCGGGTAAACCGGCTCCCGATGTGGGCAAAGAAGGCGTTCCGCCACTCCAGAACGCGTTCGATATCGACATTCTCAAATCCATGGATGTGATCGTGACCTGTCAGGGTGGCGACTACACCGGTGAGGTCTACCAGAAGCTGCGCGACGCAGGTTGGCAAGGCTACTGGATCGATGCTGCCTCCACACTGCGGATGGTAGATCATTCCGTTATTGTTCTGGACCCGGTCAATCGCAATGTGATTGATGCCGCGCTGGACAAGGGCGTGAAGGATTATATCGGCGGCAACTGTACCGTGAGCCTGATGATGCTGGCGCTCGGCGGCTTGCTGGAGCAGGACCTGATCGAGTGGGTGTCCCCCATGACCTATCAGGCGGCCTCCGGTTCCGGCGCGCAGAACATGCGCGAGCTGCTGAACCAGATGGGTGGGCTCAACAAGAGCGTTCAGAGCGAACTGGATAACCCGTCGTCCGCAATTCTTGAGATCGACCGCAAGGTAACCGACACCATGCGTTCGCCGGATTTCCCGACCGAACACTTCCAGGTTCCCCTGGCCGGGAGCCTGATTCCGTTTATCGATAAACAGCTCGATAACGGTATGAGCAAGGAGGAGTGGAAAGCCGGTGTCGAGACCAACAAGATTCTCGGTCGTTCCGATAATCCGATCCCGATTGACGGTATTTGCGTGCGGATAGGTGCCATGCGCTCTCACAGCCAGGCACTGACCATCAAGCTGAAGAGGGATCTGCCGGTTGCAGAGATCGAATCGATCCTGGCCAAAGCCAATGACTGGGTCAAAGTCGTTCCCAATGAACGCGATGCGACCATTGAAGAGCTGACCCCGGCGAAGGTGACCGGTACCTTGAGCGTGCCCATCGGGCGCATTCGCAAGCTGTCCATGGGGCCGGAATACATTTCTGCGTTCACCGTCGGTGATCAACTGCTGTGGGGTGCCGCTGAACCACTGCGCCGCATGCTCCGGATCCTTCAGGAGCGTTAAAAATTGTTACACGGGGGCATTAAATGCCAACTGTGTCCGGTTTCGGCAAACCGGTAAGGGGGCGGAGGCTGATTTCAGCCCCCGCCCCTGTTATTTTCAAGAACGCTAAGCAGTTCCGCGCGATTGATAAAAAAATGGTGCAAGGATTGCAGCTGATCGATTGATAAAAGGGGTTTTATCAACAATACTTTCCCAATTGAATATTAATAAGCTGACATAATAACGAGAATTATCCAGACGGAAGTCATCCAACCTCGTCCGATTCTGTTTGAAAAAGCAGTAACGAATAACGGAGACTGGTAAGGAATAAGCATGAAGGTACGCAAGCTGGCGGTTGCCCTGGCTCTGGCGGGAGGGCTCGGTTCGGGAGTCGCACAGGCCCTGGGGCTGGGTGAAATTGAATTGCAGTCCTATCTCAATGAGCCTCTGGACGCGGATATCAATCTGCGTAAGAGCCAGGGGGTCGATCCCGGCGATGTGTTCGTCAATATCGCCTCTGAGAACGACTATCAACGGGTCGGTATCGACCGGAACACATTCCTTACCAAACTTCAGTTCGAGGTGACAACCAGCCGTGATGGCGGTCTGATCGTCAACGTGACGTCGCGGGAACCCTTGCGGGAGCCATACCTCAATTTTCTGCTGGAGGTCACCTGGCCGAGCGGCAGGTTGATGCGCGAATATTCGGTACTGGTTGATCCTCCGGTTTACGCGGAAGAGTCCGGCATTGATGAGCGAGTGTCTGCACCTGCGACGCGAAGCGAGACCTCAACAACCCAGCGTCAGGAGCCCTTTGGCGCCTCGGGCCGGGACGGCGACACCCGTACTTCGTCCGGTTCCGGCGCAAGAACGTTCGGTCCCACCAATTCCGCTGACACACTCTGGAAAATTGCGGCCAATGTGCGCCCGGATGACAGTGTCTCGATGCAACAGGCCATGCTGGCCATCCAGGATCTGAATCCCGATGCGTTCATGGATGGCAACATCAATCGCCTCAAACGGGGCGAAGTGTTGCGTCTTCCGGACATGGACCAGATGCGCAGCCGCAGTGTTGCCGAAGCTAACCGCCTGGTGGCGGCCCAGAATGAAGCCTTCTCCAGTCCCCGTCCCGCCGTTGACGCAACCGAATCCGCTTCCGCTCCGGCAGAGACCGCCTCGCAGGGGGCTTCAGGAGATGAGTTGCGCCTGATCGCTGAGGATGACTCCGGCGCTCGCTCTGCCGAAGAGGGCGGCTCCGCCGGTGGCGATGGACAGACAGCCGGTGGTGTGGACGCCGGCTCTGCCGTTGCGCTGGAAGAGTTGGAGAGTGCGCGGCGTGAAAATGACGAGTTGAACAGCCGTGTCGACGATCTGCAGGATCAGGTGGAAACCCTTCAGCGCCTGCTGGAGCTGAAAGACAGCCAGCTTGCAGAGATGCAGCAGATGGGCGCTGATGAAACGTCCGAGACCGGCACGCCGACCGGGGATGAAGAGTCACCGGAAGTCGCGATAGCCGGTGACGAAGCTGCTGAGGAAGACGACCAGGCGTCCCGGGGTGATGGGGATGCCGCCGCACCGGAAGCCAATGCGTCACCGGACGAATCCGGGCAGGGCGGCGCGATGGTTGGCGACGAGCAACCCGGTGCTGATGATGCCATGGCCGACAGCGCAGGTAACGAGACCGATGCCGAGGACCAGCCTGTTGCCGACGATGGCAGCGAGTCTGCCATTGAAGCGGGGGGTACTCCTGCTGCAGACGACATTGAGGCGCCGGAACCGGCCGCCGAAGCTGAACCTGCCGCGCAGCCCGAGGCTGCAGAGCAGCCAGCGGTTCCGGCTCAGCAACAGGAAAAAGGGTTCCCGGGCAATATCATCGATGCGATCACCGGCAATCCGATGTATCAGCTTGCCCTGGGTGGCGGTCTGGTAATTCTGCTGCTGCTATTGCTGCTTCTGGCTCGCCGCAATGCCAATCGGGAGAAGGCATTCTACGAGCAGCTCAACGGTGAGGGTGACGACAGCACAGACTCGTTCGACCTCACCCTTGATGACGAAGATACCGTCGACGCCAGCGCGGACGAGCCGATGGCCGAGGCTGAGACCTACATCGCCTACGGGCAGATGGACAAGGCGGCCGAAACTCTGGAAACCGCCATCTCCCGTGAGCCGAGCCGTACTGATCTGAGGCTGAAGCTGCTGGGTGTCTACGCCGACACCCAGGATCGCGAGTCTTTTGAAAAACAGTTCCGTGAAATCGGGGCCCTGAACGACGAGCAGGCCACGGACGAAGCCTCCGCACTGCGGGATCGTCTGGAGGAAGCCGAGGCAATGCCCAGCATTGACGACCTGGAATCCCAGCTTCGGTCCGATTCCTTCGCCCGCGACGACGAGCCCTCATCGGGTGCACCCGTTGAGCAGGAGAGCCATCTGACGGATGAGACGCTGTCAGATCAGTTTGAAACCAGGGCTGAAGAGACTTCCGCCGAGGAGTTCGGAGAACTTGACACCGATTTCTCTGATCTTGAGCTCAGCGACGAGGCGTTGGAAGACACCAAAGCCGGGGAGGAGTCGGCTGACAGTGATATGATCGAATACGATCTGTCGAGCCTGGAAACCGGAACCGAAAACGAAACCGTCGCAGACGACGCGCTCACGACCGATGAAACGCGAATCGCCAGTGACGAGGTCGCCGAGAGCACCGGCGAGGCAGTGGACGAGAACGACATCAGCTTTGATTTTGACTCGTCGGATTTCGACGCCAAACCGGAGTTGGCCAGCAGTGACGCGGATGAAAATTCGGGAGAGCTGGACCTGGACGAGTTCCAAACCCTGGAAACCGAAGCTGATCCGACCTCCGATCGGGGTGTCGAAGAGTCTGATGGCAAGATGACCCCGGTTGAGGAAGCCGTTGAGGCGGGAGAGGATCCGGGTGATTTGGACGAATCTTTCCTGGACGAGCTGGATGCAGAGCTCGACAAAGTGTCGGATGATGAAGGTGAGTCTTACAGTAGCGAGGAGTCGTCGCTGGACGATCTCGAACTCGACGTGTCCGATGAAGATCTGGCGCTGATGGAGGAGTTTGCGGATTCGGGCGATTCGGCCAATCCGGAAACGTCTGAGCCGGAGGTTTCGCTTGATGAAGAGCTGGACCTGGAGGATAACCTCGTGGATAAAAGCAGCGAGTCGCCAGAAGAGCTGTCGGCGGAAGCCGAAAATCTTGAGGGTGTCGAGGGCCTTGATGAAGAGCTGTCAGGCCTCGAAATCGACGGCCCAGAAGCCGACGAAGATTTAGAACCGCCGCTGGCATCCGATGCCCTCGACAAGAGTGCGCGTCGTAGCGCTGTGGATGACATCGACGAGTCCGAACTCGGCGATGACGACGACTTCGACTTCCTGGCGGGCACTGACGAGGCAGCCACCAAGCTGGACCTTGCCCGGGCCTACATCGAGATGGGTGATGTCGATGGCGCCCGTGACATTCTCGAGGAAGTGGCACTGGAGGGTAATGACGAGCAGAAGACAGAAGCTCAGGATCTTCTTAAAAATCTGTCCTGATTCGTTATAATCAGGCTCAGCGTGTCCATCGCGCCGGCTCCCGGGGTCATTCCCGGCCAGAGCCGGCGTTTTGTTTTGTACCCATGGTCAGTCGGATTAACTCTTGTTCCTGAACCCCCAAGCGCTTACCACGGACAATGCCATTGGCGACGGTCGCGTCGTTCTGGCACTGGAATACGATGGCCGGTCGTTTCATGGCTGGCAACTCCAGAAATCGGGCGTGCGCTCGGTTGAAGCCGAGCTGAATCGTGCCGTAGCCCGTGTAGCGGATCACCCGGTCGATCTGGTGTGTGCCGGTCGGACCGATGCTGCCGTTCATGCCAGCTATCAGATTGCGCATTTCGACACCCCCTCAGTGCGCAATCTGCGTTCGTGGGTGATGGGGATCAACACGGCGTTGCCGGATGATATTGCTGTGCACTGGGCCGGGCATGGGGTCGGTGATTTTCATGCACGCTTCTCCGCAACCTATCGCCGCTACCGATACGTGATTTACAACAGCCCTGTGAGGCCCGGTATCCAGCGAGGACAGGTGAGCTGGACCTACCGAACGCTGGACTCGGAACGCATGCATGAGGCCGCACAGGCCCTCAGCGGTGAGCATGATTTCTCGTCGTTTCGTGCGGCCGGTTGTCAATCCCGGTCTCCCAACCGGTTCATGGAGCGGATCTCGGTAACCCGAAACGGGGATTTTGTCGTAATTGATGTGCAGGCAAACGCGTTCCTGCACCATATGGTCAGGAACATTGCCGGAGCCCTGATGGCCGTTGGCAGTGGTGCGCGACCTGTGACCTGGATTCGTGAGATACTTGAAACCAGAGATCGCAGGGCGGCGGGTGTCACGGCACCCCCTTTCGGGTTGTACCTGGTGGACGTGGGGTACCCCGAACGTTTTGCAATTCCGTCGGCGCTGTGTGGCCCGGGTTTCGTTCGCCCCTGGTTCCAGCGCGACGAGAACGCACCCAGGCTGCCAACATGGACTCACCGACCGGACTGACTCCAGGCTTATGAAAACCCGAATCAAAATCTGTGGAATTACCCGCCCGGACGATGTGCAGGCGGCGGCACACGCTGGCTCCGATTCTCTGGGCTTCGTGTTTTATGAGCCCAGTCCCCGCAACGTCAGCCCGGCGACCGCGGCGGCTTTGGTGGCGGCCACTCCGGCCTTTGTCGGCACCACCGGATTATTTGTGAACCCGCCTCGGGCGTGGGTCGAACAGGTGCTGGCGACGGTCCCGCTGGACCTTCTCCAGTTTCACGGTGACGAGACGGCAGAATTCTGCGCCAGTTTTGGTCGACGCTGGATCAAGGCGGTGAGAGTCCGGCAGCAAGGGGACATCGAAACCGCTTTCGAGCACTTCAGGGGTGCCAGCGGGTTGCTCGTGGACGCCTGGGATCCCGAGCGATACGGCGGCACCGGGAAACGTTTTAACTGGTCACTGATACCCGATAACCGACCAATGCCCCTGATATTGGCCGGTGGCCTGGCTTCTGATAACGTTGCCAGCGCCATCGAGCAGGTGAGGCCCTGGGCAGTAGATGTCAGTGGTGGTGTTGAAAGCAGCAAGGGCGTGAAAGACCGCGCAAAAATTTCCGACTTTATAAACGAGGTTCACCGTGTCGATGAAACTGACTGAAGAAATGCTGAGCGCACTTCCGGATGCACGGGGCCACTTCGGTGCCTACGGCGGCCGGTTTGTATCGGAAACCCTGATGGATTCGCTGATGACGCTGGAAAAGGAATACCTGCGCCTGAAAAAGGATCCGGACTTCCAGAAAGCCTTCGATGAAGATCTGGCCCACTATGTCGGCCGGCCCAGTCCGTTGTATTTCGCGGAGCGGCTTACCCGCGAGACTGGTGGCGCGCAGATCTGGCTCAAGCGGGAAGATCTCAACCACACCGGCGCTCACAAGGTGAACAACACCATCGGACAGGCGCTGTTGGCCAGCTTTCTTGGCAAGAAACGGGTGATTGCGGAAACCGGGGCCGGCCAGCACGGCGTGGCAACCGCCACCGTCTGTGCCCGTCTCGGCCTGGAGTGTCATGTGTTCATGGGTGCGGAAGACGTCAAGCGTCAGTCCCTGAACGTTTACCGCATGAAGCTGCTGGGCGCTCAGGTGCACGCGGTCCAGAGCGGCACCAAAACCCTCAAGGACGCGATGAACGACGCCATGCGAGACTGGGTCTCGAACGTCGATGAGACCTTCTATATCATCGGCACGGTGGCCGGGCCTCATCCGTATCCGTTGTTGGTCCGCGACTTCCAATCGGTGATCGGGCGCGAGACCCGGGCCCAGGCGCTGACACAGGCCGGTAAGCTGCCGGATGCCCTGGTCGCCTGCGTTGGCGGTGGCTCGAACGCGATAGGAATGTTCTACCCCTTCCTCACCGATGAATCTGTGCAGATGTACGGTGTTGAGGCTGGCGGACTGGGTATCGACTCTGGCCAACATGCCGCGCCGCTGTGTGCCGGTCGCCCGGGCGTGCTCCATGGCAACCGCACCTATCTGATGGAAGACGAGAATGGCCAGATTGCCAGCACCCATTCGGTGAGCGCGGGTCTGGATTACCCGGGGGTTGGCCCGGAGCACAGCTGGCTGAAAGACATCGGTCGGGCGCACTATGTGTCGGTGACCGATGATGAGGCGCTGGACGGGTTCCGCAAGCTTACCCGCGTCGAGGGCATCATGCCGGCGCTGGAAACTGCCCACGCGGTGGCCTACGCACTGAAGCTGGCGCCGACCATGGACAAGGACCAGATGATCGTCATCAATATCTCCGGCCGCGGTGACAAGGACATTCACACCATCGCGCAGCTCGATGGCATTGAAGCCTGATGATTGGCAATCAGGAAGCATGATAAACAGGAGCAGGCATGAGTCGAATTGAAGGGGTTCTGAAAACCCTGAAAGGGCAGGGTCGCAAGGCCCTGATTCCCTATATCACTGCAGGTGATCCTCACCCGGATCTGACCGTTGAGCTGATGCACACTCTGGTGGACGCCGGTGCCGATATCATCGAGCTGGGCGTGCCGTTCTCCGATCCCATGGCCGATGGCCCCATTATTCAGCAGGCGTGTGAGCGGGCGTTGGTCCACGGTACCTCGCTGCGTCAGGTGATCGCCATGATCAAGCAGTTCAGAGTCACCAATGACACCACGCCCGTGGTGCTGATGGGATACCTGAACCCGATGGAGGCCATGGGCTACGAGACGTTTGCAGACGCGGCCGCAGACGCCGGCGTGGACGGCATTCTTACGGTGGATCTGCCTCCTGAGGAAGCGGACGAAGTGGCACCACTGTTCACCGCTCGCGACCTTGATGCGATATTTTTGTTGGCGCCGACCACAACGGATGAACGAATTCGTTCAATTAGCGAGCACTCTTCCGGCTATGTGTACTATGTTTCATTTAAAGGTATTACGGGTGCTGGCAAGATAAACGTGGATGAAGTTGCTGCCAAAGTTGCACATATTCATGAGATCACGGCACTTCCGGTAGGTGTAGGTTTCGGTATTCGAGACGCCGAAACCGCAGCGGCCATTGGCCGGGTATCCGATGGTGTAATTGTTGGCAGCGTGCTGGTCGATACAATAGCCCGAAATCAGGCAGATTCTGATCAGCTCAAGCGGGCGCTGACAGATTTGCTCCACCCAATGCGTGAAGCACTGGACGGTCTGGCCTCCTGAGACTCAGGGTGGCCCGGCGGGCAGGCATCAAAGGATAGGATGAGATCATGAGTAACTGGCTGGACAAAATCATGCCGAGCAAGATTCGTTCGGAATCCAAGCAGCGTACTGGTGTACCTGAAGGCTTGTGGAAGAAATGCCCCAAGTGTGGGGCATTTCTGTACAAACCCGAGCTTGAGAAAAATCTTGATGTCTGCCCGAAGTGCAACCACCACCTGCGGGTGGATGCCCGCCGTCGCCTCGCCATTTTCCTTGACGAGGAAGGTCGGCAGGAAATTGCTGCGGACCTTGAACCCTGGGATCGCCTGAAATTCAAGGACAGCAAGCGTTACAAGGATCGCCTGTCACAGGCCCAGAAGGCCACCGGCGAAAAAGACGCGCTGGTCGTGATGAGGGGGACAACCCTCGGTTTGCCGCTGGTGGCCTGTGCTTTCGAGTTCAATTTCCTCGGTGGCTCTATGGGGCAGGTGGTTGGTGAGAAGTTCGTGCAGGCCGCCAACGTGTGTCTGGAGGAGCGGATTCCGCTGGTGTGCTTCGCCGCAAGCGGGGGCGCCCGGATGCAGGAAGCCATTCTGTCGCTGATGCAGATGTCCAAGACGGCGGCGGTGCTTGAGCGCATGAAGCAGGAGGGGATTCCCTATGTTTCAGTGATGACGGATCCCGTCTTTGGTGGAGTCTCTGCCAGCCTGGCCATGCTGGGTGATCTGAACATCGCTGAACCCAATGCCCTCATCGGCTTCGCCGGCCCCAGGGTCATCGAACAGACCGTCCGCGAGAAACTCCCGGAAGGTTTCCAGCGCAGCGAGTTCCTGCTGGAGCACGGTGCCATCGACATGATCCTGCATCGCCACCAGATGCGCGAGCGCATTGCTCATGTGCTGGCCAAGTTCACCGGGCAAGAAAAGCCGGCCACGGAAGCACCGATCGAATTCGAAGTGACGGAAAGACCGGAAAGCGATGTCCCACAGAGCTGACGGTTCTGACCGGCACCCGCAAGCGCCGGGTGCCGGGGCCACACTGGATCAGTGGTTGTCCTACCTGGAATCCATCCACCCCTCCGAAATTGACATGGGCCTCGAGCGGGTGCTGATGGTGTTACGCCGTTTGTTTCCCCGCAAACCGCCGGGGCGGGTTGTCACCGTAGGCGGCACCAATGGCAAGGGTAGCGCGGTGGCCTGCCTTGAGGCGTTGTTGCTGGATGCGGGCCGCACGGTTGGGGCTTACACATCGCCACACCTGCAGCATTACAACGAGCGCGTGCGCGTCAACGGCGCTGATGTCAGCGACGCTGAGCTGATTGACGCGTTCTGCGACGTGGAAGCCGCCCGCAAGAATGTGACCCTGACCTATTTTGAATTCGGCACCCTGGCTGCTTTTGTGATTCTGGCGAAAGCGGGCGTACAGGACTTGATTCTCGAGGTAGGGCTGGGCGGTCGTCTGGATGCGGTTAATGTGCTTGACGCTGATCTGGCTATTATCACGTCCGTTGACATTGACCATGTGGCGTTTCTCGGTGACAACCGGGAAGTGATCGGGTTTGAAAAAGCAGGCATCCTCAGGCCTGGAATTGCCGCGGTGTACGCCGATATTGATCCGCCGGGCTCTGTACTGCAGCAGGTTGCCGCGCAGAGAGTGCGACTGCAGCGGCTTGGAGTAAGTTACCGGCTGGAGCCTGAAGAGCACGGCCATCGTCTGGCGTTCAGTGACGGCACAGAATTGCAGATCGCCGCCAGTGTGTCACTGCCTCTGCACAGTGTGGCTGCCGCCGCCGTGGCGTTTCATGAGCTTGAGCCCGGGGTCGGCCCGGACATGATTGCCGGGACCCTCGCCAGGGTTCGGGTACCGGGGCGTTTCGAACGTTTGCGGCAGTCACCGGCACTGTATGTGGATGTTGGTCACAATCCCCATGCGGCACGCTGGCTGGCTGATCGCGTTGGGTTGGCCCGCCCGGAAAGCGGTCGCGTCAGGGCGGTATATGCCGCCCTCGCCGACAAGGATGTTGCGGGCGTTGTAACGGCTATGTCAGGTGTTGTCGACCAATGGTATCTGGGCGGGCTCAGCTGCCACCGCGGCTTGAGCGGTCACACGCTGGCACAGCGGATATGCGAGGTGCCGGTGCCCACGGCGTCGCGGGAGTTTGGCTCTGTGAGTCTGGCGCTGAACGCCGCCCTCGAGGATGCAGGGGCGCAGGATCTGGTGATTGTGTTCGGGTCGTTCTTCACCGTGGCCGAAGCGCGGCAATGTCTGGGAGCGGCCTGAACAGGCCGACAGCCTTAAAGTTTGGTCATGCCCCCGACGAGGCTTTGAGTTCTCCGGAGCGGGCGGTTAGTATCTGGCTTGCTTGCCACTTTCCATGGCCACATGCGAACAGAACAGGGGAAATCAGAACGTGGACGGACTGAAGCAGAGAATCATCGGTGCACTGGTACTGGTGTCACTCGCAGTGATTTTTGTACCCATGCTGTTTGATGAGCCCCATTCAGAACGCACCTCCAGCTCCATCAAGATCCCTGAAGAGCCGCCATTCCCGGAAGTGGATGCACCGGATCCCGTCATGTCCGACGCGCCCGCGTACCGTCTGGAAGAGCCAGTTGACGACGAAGCAACCGCGGAGCAGGTCCGCTCTGAGCCGGTGGATGCCTCTGCCGAGCGCAATGTTGCAGAGCCCACACAACCGGAAGCCGTCGATCAGCCTGTGGCCAATTCGCCGGACACTGAAGCCCCCGCGGAAGAGCCGGCTGAATCTCAGGTGGATGAAGCCGATGGGTCTGCCGCCGAACCGGCGGAATACACCGGATCACTGGACGGCGCGTGGGTCGTGCAGTTGGGCAGTTTTGGCAGCGCCGACAATGCTCGCAACCTGCGTAACAAGGTTCGCGAAACCGGCTACAGCTCGCACCTCCAGAAAATTCAGCGTGGTGATGCCACTCTGACGCGGGTGTTCAGCGGGCCTTTTGCGGAAAAGGCCGAGGCTGAGCGCGCCAAAAAAGCCCTGGACCGGGAGTTCGGTCTGAACAGCCTGGTGACCTCTGGCGGCAAATAGTTCGACTCCCAATCTCATTGGTACAAACCGGCAGTTTGGTGCGGTTGCGTTTCCTGTTAGAATTCGCGCTTCAATTTCGCCACCGGGTTTTTCATGGAAGCGCTGATCTGGATTGACTGGGTCATCATTGCCCTTATCACCGTATCCACTCTTATCAGCCTCAAGCGGGGGTTCGTCCGGGAAGCCCTGTCTCTGGTTACCTGGATTGGCGCGTTCATTATCGCGCGCACCTTTCATCCCCAGATGCAGGCCTTGCTGGAAAACACCGTAGAAACGCCCATGGTGCGTCTGATCGCGGCGTTTGCCATTCTGTTCTTTGGCACCCTGATTGTGGGCGCTATCATCAATAATATGATCGGGCATCTTGTCCGGGCTACCGGCCTTTCTGCCACGGACCGTGTTCTGGGGATGGGTTTCGGTCTGCTACGCGGGGTGGTGGTGGTGATCGTGGGTATCGCTTTTACCCGTTATACGCCGCTCGCCCAGGATACCTGGTGGCAGAGTTCGGTGATGATCAACCGGCTGGCCGTCGTCGAAGACTGGTCCAGACGGACGCTCGGGGACGAGTTCGCCCGGTTTCTGGGACCGGCGGCAGACAACGCCGCCGGGTCGTCGGATCCCCAGCAGGAAGAAGGCATGGAACCCGATTCCGTGTCCCGCTAACATTCAGTTTTAACGCTTCGGAGATAACCGTATCCATGTGTGGCATTGTCGGCGTAGTCAGTACTTCCAACGTGAATCAGTCGCTTTATGATGCGCTGACCGTTTTACAGCACCGGGGCCAGGATGCGGCGGGCATTGTTACTTTTCAGGATGATCGTTTTTATCTGCGTAAGGACAACGGCCTGGTGCGGGATGTTTTTCGCACCCGTCACATGCGTCGTCTGGTGGGCAATGTAGGAATCGGTCACGTGCGTTATCCGACTGCGGGCAGCGCCAGCTCGGCAGAGGCACAGCCGTTTTATGTGAACAGTCCTTACGGCATTACTCTCGCGCACAACGGCAATCTGACCAATGCCGATGATCTGAGCAAGGACCTGTTCCGCACGGATCTACGCCACATTAATACCAATTCCGACTCCGAAGTGTTGTTGAACGTGTTCGCCCATGAACTTCAGAAACTGGGCAAACTGGATCCCACCAAGGATGACATTTTCTCAGCGGTGCGTGCTGTGCATCAGCGCTGCCGCGGTGCGTACGCGGTTATCGCCATGATCACCGGGTACGGCATTGTCGGGTTCCGTGACCCCAATGGTATTCGCCCCGCCTGCTACGGCGTCCGTGAAACCGACGAAGGCAAGGAGTACATGATTGCCTCTGAGAGCGTGGCTCTGAGTGCCGCCGGGTTTACCCTGGTGCGGGATATAGCGCCCGGTGAGGCGGTATACATCGAGACTGACGGCACGCTCTACACTGAGCAGTGTTCGGAGCAGCCGCACCTCTACCCATGCATCTTCGAGCACGTGTATTTTGCACGCCCGGACTCCATCATAGACAAGGTGTCCGTTTACAAGGCGCGGCTGCGGATGGGTGAGACCCTGGCTGACAAAGTACTGAGGGAGTGGGCGGACCACGACATTGATGTGGTCATGCCGATTCCGGACACCAGCCGGACATCGGCGATGCAGATGGCCCACCTGTTGGGGGTGAAATTCCGTGAGGGGTTCATCAAGAACCGCTACATCGGCCGCACCTTCATCATGCCGGGTCAGAAAATGCGGAAGAAATCCGTTCGCCAGAAGCTCAACCCGATTGATCTCGAATTCCGCGGCAAGAATGTGATGCTGGTGGACGACTCCATCGTGCGCGGCACCACCTGCCAGGAAATCGTGCAGATGGCCCGTGACGCGGGTGCCCGCAAGGTGTATTTCGCCTCTGCCGCGCCGCCGGTTCGCTTCCCGAACGTCTACGGCATCGATATGCCGTCAGCCAGTGAGCTGATTGCTCATGATCGCACGGTGGAAGAAATCCGCGACCTGATTGGCGCAGACTGGCTGCTGTACCAGGACCTGGACGATCTGGTGACCTGCGTCAGCGATGTCAATCCGGACATCGAGGGCTGGGAATGCTCCGTATTCACCGGAAACTACATCACCGGCGATGTGGACGAGGCCTATCTTACCCGCCTCGAAGCCATGCGGAACGATGAAAACCGGTTTGAAGGCGGGAACGTGGACTCCGCCGACAACGGCATCATTGACCTTTATAACGATGAAGATTAACCGGCAGACCGCCAGTTTCAGGAGCGTATCATGACCTTTTGCCGCGACGAGCATGTCTGGATTCCGGAGTCGGACCTCGAGGGCATGTCGGTGGACACCCTGGCGGTGCGGGCCGGTCAGATCCGTACCGGTCAGCTTGAGCACAGCGATCCGATCTTTCCGACGTCCAGTTTCGTCTACGGCAGTGCGGCCCAGGCCGCGGCCCGCTTCGGCGGTGAAGAGCCGGGCAACATCTATTCGCGGTTTACCAATCCCACCGTGCAGGCGTTTGAAGCCCGTATCGCCGCTATGGAGGGCGGCGAAAAGGCCGTTGCCACGTCTTCGGGCATGGCCGCCATCCTCAGTACCTGCATGGCGCTGTTGAAGTCCGGCGACCACGTAGTGTGCTCCCGGGGCGTGTTCGGCACCACCAACGTGCTGTTTCAGAAGTACATGGCCAAGTTCGGTGTCGAAACCAGCTTTGTCAGCCTGACTGACCAGGCGCAGTGGGAGCGGGAGATCCGCCCGGAAACCCGGATGCTGTTCATCGAAACGCCGTCGAATCCGCTGTGTGAAGTGGCCGACATGGCCGCGCTGGCGGCACTGGCCCATGCCAACGACGCCCTGTTTGTGGTGGACAATTGCTTCTGTACCCCGGTATTGCAGCGCCCACTTGAACACGGGGCAGACATCATCATTCATTCGGCAACCAAGTATCTGGATGGCCAGGGCCGTTGTGTGGGCGGTGTTGTGGTGGGCCCGGCGAATCTGATGGATGAGGTCTATGGTTTTCTGCGCTCGGCAGGCCCGACCATGAGCCCTTTCAATGCCTGGGTCTTCCTCAAGGGATTGGAAACCTTACCAATCCGTATGCGAGCCCATTGCGACAATGCGTTAGAGTTGGCGCAATGGCTGGAGGGGCAGCCCGCCGTGGCGGAGGTGTTCTATGCGGGGCTCGAGAGTCATCCTCAGCACGCGTTGGCGCGGCAGCAACAAACGGGTTTCGGCGGCGTTCTGTCGTTCAGGGTCAAAGGGGGCCGGGAAGAGGCCTGGGCATTCATTGATGCCACTCGCATGATTTCAATTACCGCGAACCTGGGCGACGTGAAGACCACCATCACCCATCCGGCGACTACAACCCACGGTCGATTGTCGCCGGAAGACAAGGTTCAGGCCGGTATCACCGAAAACCTGGTCAGGATATCAGTCGGTATTGAGGCTGTCGAAGACCTGAAAACCGATCTTCAGCGCGGTTTCAGCGCTCTGGAAAAATAACCGTCACGGAAACGTCTGGGCATTCATGGCAGAGTCGGCAAAAGCACAAAAGACACCCCAACTGACCGAAAAGCAGCAGCGATTCCGTCGTCTGGCGGCTCAGGGCACCCGCGAGGGCGCCGTAATTGCGCTGATTGCCCTGTGTATCTACCTGGCAATGGCTCTGGTCACCTTCAGCCCTTCTGATCCGGGGTGGGCGAGCATCGGTCACGATACCAGCGTGCAGAATTACGCGGGTCGAACCGGCGCCTGGATCGCCAGCCTGCTGATGGATTTCTTTGGCCATGTGGCCTTCCTGTTCCCTGTGATGATTGCCGGCTACGCGCTGATGTTGATCCGCCGTCGCAATGACGCCATTGATCTGCATTGGCCGCTATTGGCCATGCGTTTTGGCGGTTTTCTTCTTATCCTCCTGTCTGCCACCAGCCTTCTGTCGCTGTACTCGGTATTCGGACTCGGCGTGTCGTCCGGCGGCGTGCTCGGGTCGGCCGTATCCGAGGCCATGGTGCGTTTCTTCAATCTGCCCGCGACCACGCTGCTGCTGATTGCCATTTTCCTGTTTGCGCTGACCGTCACCACCGGGCTCTCGTGGTTCTGGCTGATGGACCAGCTTGGTCTGGCGACCATTCGCTTTGGTACCTGGCTGAAGCGCGTGTTCAGTGCCGAGGGCAAGGCCAAAAAGCCGGCAAAGCCTGATGTGGCCGCCAGGAGACCGCCGCCAGAGCCGCCGGTGGTCAAGGATCGAGTGGAAGCACCCAAAGCGGGCGCTGCTACGGGTTTGCGTTGGTGGCAAAAAATACCCGGGTTTGGTCCGAAAAAGCCGAAAAACAAACCGGCGAGGGAGACCACGCCGACTCAGCAGCGGCGGGAGCCCGCCATCGACGGCCTTGCCGAGACACAGGATGTCGAGCCCGCCCGCCTGGAAAGCTTCAGCTCCCGTGATGATCGTGGCGAAGCTGCGGACAAGGCGTCAATGAATGGCGTTGCGAAGGCGGCGCCGGTCACGGGTGGTGCGGTGTCCAGAGCACTGAAGATTTCTCCGTTCAAGCGCGACGAACAGGCCAAAGCCGACTCGAAAGGGAAGGGCAGCCAGCCGTCTCTGCTGGAGGATGTCGAGAGCCCGATTCCGCCGATTTCTTTGCTGGACCCGCCCGAAGAGCACAAGGAAAAAGGGTACTCCGAAGAGGCCCTCGAGCACATGTCCCGCTTACTTGAGGAGAAACTGGCTGACTTTGGTGTGTCGGTGGAAGTGGTCGAGGTCAACCCGGGGCCGGTGATCACCCGTTTCGAAATCAAGCCGGCCGCGGGCGTCAAGGTCAGCAAAATCTCGAATCTGGCAAAGGATCTGGCCCGTTCACTGGCGGTGCTGAGTGTCCGCGTGGTCGAGGTGATTCCCGGCAAGTCTGTCGTGGGGATCGAGATTCCCAATGAAGAACGGGAAATCGTTCGGCTCAGTGAAGTGCTGAGTGCGCGGGTTTTCGAGGATTCGTCATCACCGCTGACCCTTGCCCTGGGGAACGACATTGGGGGTAACCCGATGGTGGCCAATCTCGCCAAGATGCCTCACCTGCTGGTGGCGGGCACCACCGGCTCCGGTAAGTCTGTGGGTGTCAACGCCATGCTGCTCAGCATGCTGCTGAAGGCTACCCCTGAGGAAGTCCGCTTTATTATGGTGGACCCGAAGATGCTGGAGCTGAGCATCTACGATGGCATTCCCCACCTGCTGGCGCCGGTGGTGACGGATATGAAAGAAGCCGCTAACGCCCTGCGCTGGTGCGTTGCGGAGATGGAGCGCCGCTATCGGTTGATGGCCAACCTGGGGGTGAGAAACATTGCCGGCTATAACCGCAAGATCCGCGATGCCGCCGCAGCAGGCGAGCCCATTCTCGACCCGCTCTGGAAACCTGACGAATACCTGGCCAATGACGAGCAGGAGCGCCCGGAACTGGATACCCTGCCGTTCATCGTGGTGGTGATCGACGAATTCGCTGACATGATGATGATTGTCGGTAAAAAGGTGGAGGAGCTGATCGCCCGTATCGCGCAGAAAGCACGGGCAGCGGGTATCCATCTGATTCTGGCGACGCAGCGGCCGTCGGTGGACGTTATCACCGGCCTGATCAAGGCCAACATCCCCACGCGGATGTCGTTCCAGGTGTCGTCCAAGATTGATTCCCGCACCGTGCTTGATCAGGGCGGCGCGGAACAGCTACTGGGGCATGGCGACATGCTGTATCTGCCCCCGGGCTCCGGACTTCCTGTGCGGGTGCACGGCGCTTTTGTGGATGACGACGAAGTTCACCGGGTTGTCAGCGCCTGGAAAGCCAGGGGCGAGCCGGTGTACATCGACGATGTACTGAACGGTGCCGAAGGCGAGAACCTGCCGGGGGTACCAAGCCTGTCGGAAGGCGGCGGCGATAGTGAGGGCGACGCGCTGTACGATGAGGCGGTTGCCTTCGTGACCGAAGGTCGCCGGGTGTCGATTTCCTCTGTTCAGCGAAAATTCAAGATCGGGTATAACCGGGCGGCGAACCTGGTTGATGCCATGGAAGCATCAGGCGTGGTCAGTGCCGCGGGCCACAATGGCGCCCGTGAAGTGCTGGCACCGCCACCACCGAGAGATTAGGAGTTGTTATGACGATGAAACAGATTGCCCGTGTATTCCGGATGCCGTTGCTGCTGGTGGCCATGCTGTCACCGTTTGCTGCTCAGGCTGACAGTGAGAAAGATGCAGCCGAACTGGCCAGGACCCTGGAAAGTTATGAGTCCTATCAGGCCGACTTCATCCAGATTGTGGTGAATGAAAATGGCAGCCGCGTGCAGGAGTCCCGCGGGGCACTGAAGGCTAAGCGCCCAGGCCTGTTTTACTGGGAGACCAATCAGCCCCATTCACAGTTTATCGTCAGTAACGGCACCACCGTTGAGGTTTATGACCCGGACCTTGAACAGGTCACGGTCCACAGCCTGAATGAGCAGGTCCAGACCACCCCTGCGCTGCTGCTCAGCGGCGAAGTGGGCAATCTGAACGACACCTACAAGGTGTCCGGCAGCGTCAAGGGCGAGCATACCCGGGAGTTTACCCTGGAGCCCCGCGACGCGGATTCGCTGTTCGTGTCGCTGCGGCTGACCTTTTACAAGGGAGAGTTGCAGGAAATGCGCATGCAGGACTCCCTCTCCCAGATCAGTGTGCTGAGTTTTGACGATATTCAGCTCAACAGTGCCATTGCCGACAAGGTGTTCACCCTCGACTATCCGGACGGGGTGGATGTGATCCGGGACGGAGCCTGATGCAGGACAGCCTGTTTCAGGAGCAGGAGGGTTTCCGCCCTCTGGCGGCGCGTATGCGACCGCGAACCCTGGAGGATTACGTTGGGCAGGCTCATCTGGTGGGTGCGGGAAAGCCGCTGCGCAGGGCGGTCGAGCAGGGGCAGCTGCACTCGATGATTCTGTGGGGGCCACCCGGCGTGGGCAAAACCACCTTTGCCCAACTGCTGGCGAATCTCAGCGATCTCAGTTTCGAAACCGTTTCCGCGGTACTCAGTGGTGTCAAAGACATCCGCCAGATCGTTGAGCGGGCGAAAAACCGTAAAACCATGGAAGGTCGGGACACGCTGTTGTTTGTGGATGAAGTCCACCGCTTCAACAAAGGCCAGCAGGACGCCTTTCTGCCTCACATTGAAGACGGAACCTTCATATTTGTCGGCGCCACCACCGAAAATCCTTCCTTTGAGCTGAACAGCGCATTGTTGTCGCGAACCCGTGTCTATGTGCTCAAGAACCTTGAAGAGCAGGATGTGATGCGTTTGCTGCGCCGGGCACTCGAGGCGCCGGAAGGCTTGAACGCGGCGGTGGACGTTGACGACGCGGTGTTGACGATGATGGCATCGGCCTCCGGCGGTGACGCCCGTAAGGCCCTGAACATTCTTGAGGTGGCAACCGATCTGGCCGAGGACGATGGCCAGGGCCGACTCCGGATCACCAGCGGGCACCTTGAACAGGTGTTGCAAACCAGCTTGCGACGTTTTGATAAAGGCGGCGATGTCTTTTACGACCAGATTTCCGCCTTACATAAATCCGTTCGTGGCTCGGACCCCGATGGATCGCTGTACTGGTTGTGCCGGATGCTCGACGGCGGTTGCGACCCGCTGTATGTCGCCCGTCGCTTGGTGAGGATTGCCAGCGAAGATATCGGCAATGCCGACCCCCGGGCACTGCAGTTATCAATGGACGCCTGGGACGCCCAGGAGCGACTGGGCTCCCCGGAAGGGGAATTGGCCCTGGCGCAGGCGGTGACCTATCTGGCTCTCGCGCCGAAAAGCAACGGCGTCTACAACGCGTTCAATCAATGTATGGCGGATATCCGCAGCGATCCTGACTACGAGGTGCCCGTGCACCTCCGCAACGCACCGACCAAACTGATGAAGAGTCTTGGCCACGGTGACGAGTACCGCTACGCCCACGACGAACCGGAGGCCTTTGCCGCCGGGGAATCCTACTTGCCGGAGGCCGTGCACCAGCGCCGATACTATGAGCCGGTGAATCGTGGGCTGGAAATCAAGCTGGCCGAGAAGCGCCAGCGTCTGGACGCTTTGAACGCACAAAGCCCCCGAAAACGCTATTCCTGAGCCGGCCCGCACGGTAGCCAGCAGCGCCAGCGCAGGTATAATGGCCAGTTACTCCACACACATCGTTAACCGGAAGATTCAGGATAATCATGCTCGATCCCAAACGTGTCCGCACCCAGACTGAAGAGATCGCCCGTCGGCTGGCTATCAAGAATTATGTTCTTGATACTGCCACCTTCGAACAGCTTGAGGAGCGTCGACGTGCCCTCCAGGTTCGTACGGAAACACTGCAAAGCGAGCAGAACAAGCGGTCCAAATCGATTGGTAAGGCCAAGGCGGCGGGCGAAGACATCCAGCCGCTACTGGACGAAGTCGAGAGCCTGAAATCACAGAAATCCGAGGCGGAAGAGGAACTGCGCACTCTGCAGGAAGAGCTGAACGGATTCCTCGCAGGAATCCCGAACGTGCCTGACGAGGATGTTCCGGCCGGCGAAAGTGAGGATGACAACGTTGAGGTGCGTACCTGGGGCACACCGAAGACCTTGGACTTCGAGGCAAAAGACCATGTGGCGCTGGGTGACGCACTGAATGGCCTGGACTTCGAGACCGCCACACGCCTGGCGCACTCCCGCTTTGCGGTGATGCGTGGACCGGTCGCCCGCCTGCATCGGGCGCTTGCGCAATTCATGCTGGATCTGCACACGGCAGAACATGGCTACACGGAGGCCTACGTGCCTTATCTGGTCAATGCCGACGCCCTGTACGGTACCGGACAGTTGCCCAAGTTCGAGGAAGATCTGTTCAAGACCGGCGGTGATCATCCGCTGTACCTTATTCCCACCGCGGAAGTGCCGGCTACCAATCTGGTGTCGGATTCCATTCTCGATGCGAAAGAGTTGCCGCTGCGGCTGGTTTGCCATACCCCGTGCTTCCGTAGCGAGGCCGGATCCTACGGCCGGGACACCCGCGGTATGATACGCCAGCACCAGTTTGACAAGGTAGAACTGGTTCAGGTGGTGCGCCCGGAGGATTCCGAGGCCGCGCTCGAGGCACTTACCGGCCATGCCGAGAAGGTGCTCCAGCTGCTCGACCTGCCTTACCGCGTGGTCGCACTGTGTGGCGGTGACATGGGCTTTTCAGCGGCCAAGACCTACGATCTTGAAGTCTGGTTACCGGGCCAGAGCAAGTTCCGTGAAATCTCTTCCTGCTCCAATACCCGTGATTTCCAGGCACGGCGCATGCATGCACGGTGGCGTAATCCGGAAACCGGCAAACCCGAGCCCGTTCACACCCTGAATGGCTCAGGCCTTGCGGTCGGCCGAGCACTGATTGCGGTCATGGAAAACTACCAGCAAGCCGACGGCAGCATCCTGGTTCCGGAGGTATTGAAGCCATACATGGGAGGTTTGGAAAAGATTCAATGAGCGAGCGGAAATTTGCACCAGGGAAGGGCGTCAAGGCATGGCCTGCACCGGTTCGGTACAGAGCCAATCCGGTCACCGATAACCCTAACAGTTCCAGCGGTGAGGTGGCCCTGGTGGGGGCCGGCCCCGGCGACCCCGAGTTGTTGACTCTCAAGGCCTGGCGGCTGATCCAGTCTGCCGAGGTCGTACTGTATGATCGGCTGGTGTCACCGGAAATCATGGCCCTGATTCCAGAGACCGCCGAACTGATTCATGTGGGCAAGCAGCGCTCCAATCACACTCTGCCTCAGGACCAGATCAATTCCCGTCTGGTGGAGCTGGCGCAACAAGGGCGGAGAGTGGTTCGGCTGAAAGGCGGCGACCCCTTCATTTTTGGCCGCGGCGGTGAGGAAATTGAAACACTTGCCGAGGCCGGCGTCCGTTTCCAGGTGGTGCCGGGTATAACGGCAGCGTCCGGTTGTGCCGCCTATGCCGGTATCCCATTGACTCATCGGGATCACGCCCAGTCGGTACGGTTTGTGACCGGACACTTGAAAGACGATACCTGCAATCTGCCCTGGAAGGATTTCGTTCAGAACAACCAGACCCTGGTGTTCTACATGGGCCTGGTGGGTTTACCGATCATCTGCCGCGAGCTGATCGCCCATGGCATGGATCCCGGGATGCCGGTTGCGCTGGTCTCGAAAGGCACGACGCCGGATCAGGAGGTGATCACCGGTGACCTGTCGAACATCGTTCAGCGCGTCAGCGAGCGCCAGGTGCATCCGCCAACACTGGTGATTATTGGCCATGTGGTGCGCCTGCGGGAACGGCTGGATTGGGTTGGCGCCGTTACCGCGCCGGCATGAAAAAGGGGAGCAGCAGCTCCCCTTTTTTGTGGCCTGCGTCAGGCCCGACGTTTGGGCAGCACGTCTTTCAGCTTGTCTCGCATGTCCCGAATGGCTTTTTCTGTGGTTGGCCAGTCGATGCAGGCATCCGTCACCGAAACACCGTATTTCAGATCTTCCAGGTTCTCCGGAATGGATTGGTTGCCCCAGTTGATATTGCTCTCAACCATCAGGCCCTGGATGGACTGGTTACCTTCAAGAATCTGATGGGAGATATCCTGCATGACCAACGGCTGAATCGCCGGGTCTTTGCTGGAGTTGGCGTGGCTGCAATCCACCATGATGGATTTGCGCAGTCCGGCTTTATCGAGCGCCTGCTCACACAACGCCACGCTGACCGAATCATAATTCGGTTTGCCACCACCGCCACGCAGAACCACATGGCCATAGTTATTGCCTTTGGTGCGGATGACCGCAACCTGACCTTTCTGGTCAATGCCCAGGAAACTGTGGGGATGAGAGACTGATTTCATGGCGTTGACCGCAACATCCAGGCTACCGTCGGTGCCGTTTTTGAAGCCGATGGCCATGGACAGGCCACTGCTCATCTCACGATGGGTCTGGGATTCGGTGGTACGGGCGCCAATGGCTGACCAGGAGATAGTGTCCTGCAGGTATTGTGGCGAAATGGGATCCAGTGCCTCAGTGGCGGTCGGCAGGCCCAGATCTGCGATGTCGAGGAGAAGCCTGCGGCCAATGTGCAGCCCCTGTTCGATATCGAATGTGTCATTCAGGTGGGGGTCGTTGATCAGGCCCTTCCAGCCGACGGTTGTCCGCGGCTTCTCAAAATAGACCCGCATGACAATCAACAGGGTGTCGCTGACTTCGTCGGCGAGTTTCTTCAGGCGGGCAGCATAATCCTGAGCGGCTTCAACATCGTGGATAGAGCAGGGGCCGACCACCACAAACAGGCGATGATCCTTGCCGTCCATGATGTCATAAATCGCCTGCCGGCCATTCTTGACCGATTCCGCCGCAGCGCCGGAAAGCGGCATTTCCTGCTTCAACGCCTCGGGGGTAATCAGTGGTTCCTGACTCGCCACATTTAGGTTCTCAAGTTTGGTGCCCGACATGCTCTTGTTTTCCCTGGTTCTGATCGAAGCAGCGGTCGCCGCAGGTTTCTGATACGCTGCAGGCCGTGCTCATTTTAACGAATGCGCCGGCGTTGGTATGAAGCAATGGCCGGTGAGTTGGTTATACTGCGTCATTTGATAGACCATTTCAACGCTTCTAACGTGCGGAAACCGGATGTCTGAACAGCGGCAGAAAAAGCCTGCAATGCAGCCTCGTGAGGAGGTTATGGAGAAGCTCGGTGGTGTGCTCTCCGGTATTCGTGTGCCTGATCTGCCGTACCCGGCAGGCAAGCTGGCGGCAGAAACCGTCAGTGACTGGAAACCGCTGCTGTTTTCCTGCTGGACCGAGCAACGGGATGAGCGGGTGATTCAACTGATCCGCTCGGTGTCACTGACCTGGTCGGTCAGGCAGATCAACTCGGCGTATGTCGCCGATCGGATCATGGACGTTTTTCTCAAAACCAGCGGGCTACACCCGGAGCTGGCCCGGCGCATTGCGCGGCTCAGATTCTTTCTCGCCTGGCGGATGAACGAGACCGGTGCGGCAGCCTTCACCGACGAACTGCTCGACTGGCTCGACGGTTTCCGGGAATTCCGCGGCTGGAGCGATTCCGGTGGTCGATCGGCGCGGGTTCTCCTGGAGCAATTGGACTCGCTGGTGATTGCTGTGTCCGCCGGTTTTGAAAACGGCGTCAGTGACCCTTTTGATGCGTTCTGCCGGGAGTGGCAGGCGGATTCCGGTAAACGGGACCAGCTGGTGTCCAGGCTCCGTCAGCGCTTGCTTGAGACAGAGCAGGGCGCTGCCCGGCAGCGCTGGGCGGATCAAACAGCGCGGGCACTGGTTGGACGGGCTCTGACCGGACGACAGTTGCCCCCTGCCATAATCCATTTCATCTTTGAGTTGTGGATGCCGCTGCTGAAACAGGTGGTCTGGGCCGGTGATCTCGACGCTGAGGATGGGCGTCATGGTAGCAAACTGCTGGAATGGCTGGTCTGGATAGGCGATCCGTCACTGTCTGACAAGGACCGTAACCGCCTTTACCATGTTGGTGAGCAGATCGGCGACAGACTGGTTGACGTGTGGCGCCGCGTTCAGGGAGAGGATCTCGCCGGCGACGCCCTGGAAGGTATCGAGGCGGTTCTTGTGGCCAGGCTGCGCGGTGAAACCCCCGAACTGGTCGACGCGCTGCCGGGCCGGGACAAGTTCGAGTGGGATACTTCATGGTTACAGGCCACCCGGCCCGCTGCGGAGGCGGTGGACGAATCCGTCGGCCAATGGTTCGTGGAGGGGGAGGGAGCCGGTGAACAGCGCCGTTATTTTTTCGCCCTGCTGGAGGAAACCGGCGAGATTCTGTGGACCAATGGCTCCGGGGTGAAACTGGGGCTCCAGCCGTGGGCGGAATTTGTTGCAGCACGGGAACGCGGCATCCTGCGCCCGTTGCCGGCGCTGACACCGTTCGGCCGGGTGCTGGCGGAGACGATTGGCTCGCTTGCGGTGGTGCAGGAGCGCCAGAAAGCTTTGCGTCAGAAGGCGGCTGAAGAAGCCCGGGCGCGGGCCGAGACCTTGCGCCGGGACAAGGAAGCGGCAGAAGCGCAGCGCAGGGCTGAAGAAACGCAACGGATAGCAGAGCTCGAGAAGCGTCAGCAGCAAGAGCGTGAACAGCGTGAAGCCGATGAACAGGCCGAACAGGCTCGCCTGGAACAGGCCCAACGGCAGGCTGCACACAAACTGGTTGATGGCATCAAGCTCGGGGGCTGGATTGTGCTGGCGGCAAACGACGCGGCGGGCGATCCGGTGCGGTTAAAGCTTGCGGTCAGGATCAACGCGTCGAATAAACTAGTGTTTGTTGATCGCCTGGGATTGAACCGCCGTGAGTTCCTGGTGGATGGCCTGGTGCAGGAGGTGCTTGCGGGCAAGGTGCGGGTGCTTGGCAGTTCCGCCGAGTTCGACGATACGTTGAGCCGGGTAGTCGGGCGTATCCGGGTGGGGCGCAATTAATGGCAGCGGAGCAGCGGCATGAGTGATGTCGATTACACCTTCGGCAATCCGAATGGTCCCAATGGTAATAATGACGGGGCGGGTGACCAGCGGGAGGATTACCGCCTTTCCGCAAGCGCCGTTGCCGTACTTGAGTTGGAGTCCGGCCTTCCCGAAGAGAGTGGACAGGAGCCGGTACCCGCGCGCACGTTGCCTTGTCGGATCCGCGACCTGTCCGCCAAGGGGCTGTGCCTGGTGGCACCGGAAGCGGTAACGGTGGGGGCACTGCTACCCGCCAGAGTGGCACTGGGGCAGAATCCGGAATCGTTCGAGCTGACGGTGGAAGTGGTGTGGTGTCGACCGGAGTCTGAAGGGCTGGCCCTGGTTGGCGTGGAAATCCAGGACTCTGACGATACGTCCTACGTGGACTGGGTCGAGGCCGTGGCCCGGGTGATGACCGAGGATTGATCGAGGGGTGACCAGAGCGCTGGTTCCAGTCCGGACACCCCCACAATCAGATCAGTCTTCCAGTTCACCCATGCCGGTGATGTTGAAGCCAGCATCCACGTACATGATCTCGCCGGTGATGCCACTGGCCATATCGGAGCTCAGGAAGGCTGCGGCGTTGCCCACTTCTGCGGTGGTGACGTTGCGCCGCAGTGGCGCGCGTTTGGCGTTTTCAGCCAGCATACGACGGAAGCTCTTGATACCGGACGCAGCCAGGGTCTTGATCGGACCGGCGGAAATGCCGTTCACCCGGATGCCTTCCCGGCCGAGGCTGGCGGCCATGTAACGCACGTTGGCTTCCAGAGACGCTTTGGCAAGGCCCATCACGTTGTAATTCTGCAGTACTTTCTCGGCACCCAGGTAGCTCAGGGTCAGCAACGAGCTGTTTTCATGCATCATGCTGCGGGCGCCCTTGGCCAGTGCGACAAAGCTGTAGGAACTGATGTCGTGGGCGATCCGGAAACCGTCGCGGGTGGTGACGTCAACAAAGTTGCCATCCAGCTCATGGGCCGGGGCATAGCCGACCGCGTGGATGATGATGTCTATGTTGTCCCAGTGCTTGCCCAGCTCCTTGAACACATTGTCGATTTGCTCGTCGCTGGCGACGTCACAGGGGAAGGTGAGTGTGCTGCCCCAGCTGTCCGCGAACTTTTCAACCCGGGACTGAAGCTTCTCATTCTGGTAGGTGAAGGCCAGCTCGGCGCCTTCACGGGCAAAGGCCTCGGCGATGCCATAGGCTATGGAGTGTTTGCTGGCCACGCCAACGATCAGCGCTTTCTTGCCACTGAGAATTCCCATACATGTTCTCCCTGCGTTCTTGATTTTCGTGCATTATCCCCGAACTGCTCAGACGGGGGTAACACTCAATTGGTCGTAGGCTTCTGGTAGAACAGGGCCGCACTCAGTAACTCCCTGGTGTAGGCCTGTTGCGGTGCGCGGAAGAGTTCCGCTGCATCACCGTACTCGACAACCTTGCCGTGTTGCAGCACCAACAGCTTGTGGCTGAGCGCGCGCACCACCGACAGATCGTGACTGATGAAAATATAGCTTAACTGATAACGGGTCTGGATATCCCTCAGCAGCGTGATCACCTGCTTCTGAACGGTGCGATCAAGCGCCGACGTGGGCTCATCCAGGATGATCACATCCGGCTGCAACACCAGCGCCCGTGCTATGGCAATGCGCTGGCGCTGTCCTCCGGAAAACTCGTGTGGGTAACGGTGTCGGGCTTCCGGGTCCAGCCCGACGTCCGTCAGCGCCTTGATGACCTTGTCTTCGTGGGCTTGCGGGCTGTCCGGTGAGTGAATTTCCAGGCCCTCACGGACAATTTCAGCCACCGACATGCGCGGACTCAGGCTGCCAAAGGGGTCCTGGAACACGATCTGAATCCGGCTACGATAGGGTCTGAAGCGTTTCTGGTCCAGATTGCCGATATCCTCGCCGTCGAGCCGGATAACGCCGGTTGCCGCGGTCAGTTTCAGCAGGGCGTGTCCAATGGTGGTCTTGCCGCTGCCGCTCTCGCCAACGATCCCCAGGGTTTCGCCGCGAGCCAGCGTGAAACTGGCGTCCTGAACCGCATGGTAGTATTTGGAGGAGCGGCCGAACAGACTCTTGCGGGTGATGAACCGAACGTTCAGTTTGTCGATTTCCATCAGCGGGGCGCCGGACTGCACTGCCGTGACCGGTGCGGCGGGAGGTTCGGCATCCAGCAAGAGGCGGGTGTAGGGATGCCGGGGAGCGTCAAACAACTCGGCAGTCGGCGCCTGTTCAACTAGTTGGCCCCGTTCCATCACCGCTACCCTGTCGGCATAGCGGTGCACAATGGACAGGTCATGGGTGATCAGAAGAATGGCCATCCCCATTTTTTCCTGGAGCTCCCGCAACAATTCCAGCACCTGCCGCTGAACGGTGACATCCAGTGCGGTGGTGGGTTCGTCGGCAATCAGCAGGTCGGGCTCGTTGGCCAGGGCCATGGCAATCATCACTCGCTGCTTCTGTCCACCGGACAACTGATGAGGGTAGCTGTTCAGGCGGGTTGCGGGCTCGGGAATCCCCACCAGTTCCAGCAGTTCGATGCAGCGCTGACGAGCCTGTGGGCCGCGCATACCATTGTGAAGCGACAGGGTTTCAGTGATCTGCTTCTCCACGGTGTGCAGTGGGTTCAGGGAGGTCATGGGCTCCTGGAAGATCATGCTGATGTGGTGTCCGCGAATCTGGCGAAGGCGCCTGTCGCTGGCTTTCAGCATGTCCTCGCCATTGAACAGGATCTGCCCGCTCGGGTAGCTGGCGTGGCGCTCATCCAGCAGCCTGAGGATCGAGAGCGCAGACACTGACTTGCCGGACCCGCTTTCACCGACCAGTGCCAGGGTTTCGCCCTCGCGGACGTCGATGGACAGCTGGTCCACCACCACCTCACCGTGGTCAAAGCTGATGGACAGATTGGAGATTTCCAGCAGATTGGCCATATCAGTTCTTTCTCGGATCGAAGGCGTCTCGCACGGCTTCACCGACGAACACCAGCAGGGTCAGCATGACCGACAACGACACAAAGGCCGAGATGCCAAGCCATGGCGCGTGCAGATTGGCTTTGCCCTGGGCGATAAGTTCCCCCAGTGATGGCGAGCCCGAGGGCAGCCCGAAGCCCAGAAAATCCAGGGACGTCAGTCCGGTGATGGCGCCGGTCAGGATGAAGGGCAGAAAGGTCAGGGTGGCCACCATGGCGTTGGGCAGAATGTGGCGGAACATGATTTTGCGGTTGCCCAGCCCCAGCGCCCGGGCGGCACGGACGTATTCGAAATTCCGCGCCCGGAGAAATTCGGCGCGCACCACATCCACCAGTCCCATCCAGCTGAACAGCAGCATGATGCCCAGCAACCACCAGAAATTCGGCTGCACGATGCTGGACAGAATGATCAGCAGGTAGAGCACGGGGAGCCCGGACCATACCTCAATAAAGCGCTGGCCCAGCAGATCCACCTTGCCGCCGTAATAGCCCTGAATGGCGCCGACAATCACGCCGACAATACAGCTGGCAATGGTCAGGGTCAGGCCGAACAACACGGAAATGCGGAAGCCGTAGATGACCCGGGCGGCCACATCCCGCCCTTGATCGTCAGTGCCGAGCCAGTTCTCCAGGGTAGGGGGGGCCGGCGAGGGCACCTCAAGGTGGTAATTGATGGTGTCGTAGCTGAAGCGGATCGGGGGCCAGATCATCCAGCCATTGGCCTTGATTTCATCGGCAATAAACGAGTCCCGGTAGTCTGCCTCGGACGGCAGGAAGCCGCCGAAGGTCTCTTCCGGCACGGCTTCAGCCACCGGAAAGTAGAGATCCCCCTTGTAGGACACTACCAGGGGTGCATCGTTGGCAATCAGCTCGGCAATCAGCGACAGCCCGAATAACGCCAGGAAAATCCAGAGTGACCAGAAGCCACGGCGATTCTTGCGGAAATTTCGCAGCCGGCGTTGTTGTATGGGGGTCAGTGCTTTCATGGATCAGGCACCCTCCCGGCTTTCAAAATCGATCCGCGGATCCACCAGAACGTAGGTGATGTCGCTGATCAGCTTCAGTACCAGTCCCATCAGGGTGAAGATGTACAGCGTGCCAAAGATGACCGGATAATCACGGTTCAGTGCCGCTTCGAAACCGAGCAGCCCGAGGCCGTCCAGTGAGAAGATCACCTCGATCAGGAGGGAACCGGTAAAGAACAGAGCCACCAGAACGCCTGGTAGACTGGCGATAACAATCAGCATGGCATTGCGGAAGACGTGGCCGTAGAGCACCTGTTTTTCCTCCAGGCCTTTCGCTCGGGCGGTTACCACGTACTGCTTGCTGATCTCATCCAGGAACGAGTTCTTGGTCAGCAGTGTGAGGGTGGCAAAACCGCCAATCACATTGGCGGTGACCGGCAGTGCCAGGTGCCAGAAATAATCGCCGATTTTCTGGTACCAGTTGAGCTCATCAAAGTTTGATGAGGTCAGGCCCCGCAGAGGAAACCAGTCGAAATAACTGCCGCCGGCGAACAGCACGATCAGCAGAATTGCGAAGAGGAAGCCGGGAATGGCGTAGCCCACGACGATGGCCGAACTGCTCCACACATCGAATCGGGAGCCATCGGAGACCGCCTTGCGGATACCAAGAGGAATCGAGATCAGATAGATGATCAGGGTCGACCACAAACCCAGGGAGATAGAGACCGGCATCTTGTCGACGATCAGCTCGAGGACGGTGCGCTCGCGAAAGAACGATTCCCCGAAATTGAAAGTGGCGTAGTCCCCGAGCATTTTGAAGAAGCGCTCATGGGCCGGCTTGTCAAAGCCGTACATGACCTCGATCTCCCTGAGCATTTCGTCCGGGATGCCGCGGGACCCACGGGAGTCTCCGCCCGAGGCAACCTCGCCGCGGCTGCCACCCCCGCTGGCGCGGGAAAGGGCGCCACCACCGTGGCCTTCCATATCGGCAATCAGCTGTTCAACCGGACCTCCAGGCGCAGCCTGGACGATCACGAAATTCAGCATCATGATGCCGATCAGGGTCGGTATGATCAGCGCCAGCCTTCGGAGTATGTAAACGCCCATCTAATGGATTCCCTTCGCCGCTACGGTGGTGTGCACAACCATGGGGTCAGAGCTGTATCCACCAGTTGTCGATATCAATACCGTTCTTGGGTGTGTTATCCGGCTTTTTCAGATAGGCCCAGTAGGCAATACGGTCACGGGGGAGGTACCACTGGGGAATCACATAATGTCCGTGAAGCAGGACCCGATCGAGGGCCCGCACCCGGTAGACCAACTCCTCACGGTCGGGGGCCCGGATCACCTTGCCAACCAGCTCATCGACCACCGGATCGTTGACGCCCATGTAGTTTCGTGAGCCCGGTACGTCGAGATTGGAGGAGTGCCAATACTCCCGCTGCTCGTTTCCCGGGGAATCCGATTGTGGCAGCACCTGCGTGATCACGTCGTAGTCGTACTGGCGAACTCGCTGAACATACTGGTTGGTGTCCACCAGCCGAATGGAAACGTCGATGCCCAGGCGCGCCAGATTGTTCTTCAGGGGTAAGACCACCCGCTCAAAATTCTTCTGGTGAAGCAGGATTTCGAACGCCAGCGGTTTGCCGGTTTCAGTGTGGGTCATTTTGCCATCGCGGACGTCATACCCGGCATCCTTGAGCAAGCCCATGGCTTTGCGCAGGTTGTCCCGTAAACCGCCCTTGCCGTCGATGACCGGGGGCTGATAGACCTGTTCGAACACCGCCGCGGGCAGCTGGTCCCGGTACGGCTCAAGAATTTCAAGCTCGCGGCCTTCCGGCAATCCGCCGGAGGCCAGCTCGCTGTTCTCGAAGAAACTTTTGGTGCGGGTGTACTGGTCGTAGAACAGGTTTTTGTTTGCCCACTCGAAATCGAAGGCATGGGACAGAGCCTCCCTGACGCGGGCATCCGAGAACATGGCTTTGCGGGTGTTGAGAACAAACGCCTGCATGCCTGCAGGGCGGTGATGCTCGATGGCTTCGGTGATGATGGTGCCCTTGTCGAAACGGTCACCGGTGTAGGCGGTGGCCCAGTTTTTCGCCGAGGCCTCTACCCGGAAATCGAAGCTGCCGGCTTTGAAGGCCTCCAGGGCAACGGTGTCGTCAGAGTAATAATCAAATCGTATTTCGTCGAAGTTGAAGCGTCCTTTGCGGGTTGCCAGATCTTTCGCCCAGTAATCGTCAGCGCGCTTGAAGGTGATCGACCGACCGGCATCGAAATCGCCAATCCGATAGGGGCCACTGCCCACCGGGCGGGTCAGGCCGTTACGCCCGAACTCCCGCCCCTCCCAATAGTGGGCCGGGAGAATCGGCATCTGGCCGAGGATCAGGGGCAACTCGCGATTGGTGGTATCGCTGAAATCAAAGCGAACCGTGTGATCGTCTTCGACGGTTACCTCGCTGACGTCCGCGTAATAGTTGCGATAAAACGGGTGGCCCTCGGTGGTCAGCATCTCGAACGAGAACTTTACGTCCGCTGCGGTGATGGGCTCACCGTCGTGGAACCGCGCCTGGTCGTTCAGGTGAAACGTCACGTAGCTGCGGTCTTGCGGGGTTTCAATGGATTCCGCGATCAGGCCGTAAGCGCTGAACGGCTCATCGTCCGAGGCTTCCAGCAGTGTGTCGTACAGGTAGCTGCTGACGCCCGACGCTGGCACGCCGCGGATGACAAACGGGTTGAAGGAGTCGTAGCCGTTGGCTACAACGGCCATTCTCAGGGTGCCGCCTTTGGGGGCTTCGGGATTGACGTAATCGAAGTGGCTGAACCCTTCCGGGTACGTGGGTTCCCCGTGCATGGCGATCCCGTGTTGCGGTTCGACTTCGGTGTCGGCACTGTGTGCCGGGGTCACGGTGGCGGCCATAAGCACCGCCAGGGAACAAAACGACGTAAGGTATGAGGCTTTCCGTGTTTTTGTCATAGATCTCGCACGCTTTGATGATTCGTCCAGGATTCAGTGATTGTTTTTATTCCCCGGAGTTCCCGCTGCACGCGAAATCTTCAGGGGCTGTTCCTGATATCCACGTAGAGTACCAGACTTTGCCCCGGCTGAAGATAACGTGCTGAATTCAGGTCGTTCCAGCTTGCGATGTCGCTCACATTAACGGCAAACCGGCTGGCAATGGTGGACAGCGAGTCGCCCTTGCGCACTCGGTAGCCCACTTTTCTCACCATGGCTTTACCGCGGTTATTGCTGGCGACGGCAGCAGGTTGTTGCTTGCTCTGGGACCAGATCACGATGCGTTTGCCGGGAATCAGAGGGTCGCCGGGCGCCATATTGTTCCAGGCGGCCACTTCGCGCACGGTGACGCGGTGTTCACGGGCAATGTCCCAGAACGTGTCACCGCGCCTGACCGTGTAATCGACCCGGTTACCACTGCGCCCGCGGGACTGCTTGCGTTCGAGGCGTTGGCCGGCACTGAGCGCGTATGTGTCCGAGTTCTGGCTGGCCGAGGGGATCATCAGGCGCTGACCGATCCGGATCATGTCGCCATTAAGATTATTCACACGGCGAATGACCGACGGCGTGGTGGAGAACTTGCGGGCCACAGTGCTCAGACTGTCTCCGGACTGGACCCGATAATTGCGCCAGGCAACCCTCTGGTCTTCCGGAATCTTCGCCAGTGCCTCACTGAAGGTGGCGGCTTTCTCTTTCGGGATCAGCAGCCTGTGTGGCCCGTGCGGTGAGGTGGCCCAGCGGTTAAAGGAAGGGTTCAGCAGGTAGATTTCGTCCACGTCGACACCCGCGAGTTGGGCCGCCTGCGCCAGATCCAGTTGTGATCCGGTTTCGACCACCTCGAAGTAGGGTTCGTCTTTCAACGATGGGAGATCAATGCCGTAATCTTCCGGCTTGTCGAAGATTTTTGCCAGAGCGATCAGTTTTGGCACGTAGTGCGTGGTTTCTTTGGGCAGCTTGAGTGACCAGTAATTGGTCGGCTTGCCAGCATTGCGATTGCGCCGCATGGCAATGGACACGGTGCCGCCACCGCTGTTGTAGGCCGCCAGCGCCAGCGTGTAATCGCCGTCAAAGCGTTTGGCGAGGCGGTCAAGGTAGGTCAGGGCGGCGTCCGTTGCGGCGATAACGTCGCGGCGCTCATCGTGCCACCAGCTCTGGGTCAGGCCGAAGTACTTGCCGGTACTTGGAATGAACTGCCAGAGTCCCGCTGCACGGCCATGGGAATAAGCGAAGGGATCGAAGGCGCTTTCAACAATCGGCAGCAACGCCAGCTCGGCGGGCAGGCCTCGCTTTTCGGTTTCGGTCACGATGTAGTGAAGGTAGCGGCTGCCACGTTCCACAACACGGTCGATGTAGCTGGGGTGTTTGCGGTACCAGTCCAGCTGGGCTTTGACCCTGGGGTCAGTCACGTCGTGGTCGAGTTCAAATCCGGCTCGCAGGCGTTGCCACAGTTCGGGTGTGGTGTCCGTGTCTTCACCGGCGTGATCCGCTGGCGTATCCAGTTTGTCGCGGGCCTCCTCGGCTGCAGCCTTGAGCTCCGGTGAAATGGCCTCGTCCAGCTGCGTGCGTGCCTCATTACGGGCCTGGCCTCCGGACTCGACCGATTCCTTCAGTTCGTTATCGCCGGCCGCCACGGTGGTACGGCGGGAATCCAGCGGATTGTCTTCGCCGTTGCCTTGGCCGTCGTCGTCAAAGTAAGAGGCCGGATTCATCCACTCCGGCGTGCTGCTCTCTAGGGTTGTACAACCGCTGAGTACGGCGCTGGCAATCAACAGAGTGGAAAAACGTCTGACCGACATAATAGGACTTCCGGCTGGATGACAACGCCGGCATGTGTCAAAAAGCCGGCGATATTTAATAAGTTACGTTTTTGAAATTAGACGGATTCTATGAGAAGCGTTCAAACAGGGTCAAGAAACCTCTCGTTACGTCATTGAGAGGATTTGTTAACCGCGTCAGAAGTGATCCTTACCGTGGCGGATTGCCGCAAACACGTCGTTCGCGCTTTCTGCCGGCAAGCCATTGTTCGCGCAATAGGTTCGGGCCACCGCAATCACCGCCGGGTCGTCCCAGCGCAGGAAAGGGTTCATTCGTTTCTCATCCCCCAGAACGGACGGCACGGTGGGCTTGTTCTGGTCGCGGTTTGCCTGACAGGCCGCTTCAAACTGTGTCAGGGCGGCGTCATCCGGCAGCCAGTGACGCGCAAAGCGAAGGTTGGCAAGCGTGTACTCGTGGGCACAGTAGACCCGGGTGTTGTCAGGCAGTTGCCGCAGGCTGGCAAGGGATTCACGCATCTGTGCCGGTGAGCCCTCGAACAGGCGGCCACAGCCGCACACGAAAAGGGTGTCGCCGCAAAACAGCAGCGGATGGTCATTCACCGGCGCGTCGGTGAAAAAGGCGATATGATCCAGGGTATGACCCGGAACGCCCAGTACCTGGAAGGTCAGACCATTCCAGATGACTTCGCCTCCCGGGTGAACCGGGTGGGTTATCCCTCCGAACGGCGAGCCGGCAGGACCGATGATGCGGCAGTCGGCGGTTTCGTCCGCGAGGCTTTTCACACCTCCGACGTGGTCGGGGTGGTGATGGGTAACCAGAATGGCGTCCAGCGCCAGGTTGTGCTCGGCAAGATGCTTGCGGACCGGATCCGCCTGGCCGGGGTCCACAATCAACGCCTTGCCGGTCTGGTGGTCCGCGAGGCACCAGATATAGTTGTCATTGAACGCTGGGATGGGCGTAATGGTCAGCATGTGGCCTCGCATGTAGCAGAAATGTATGCCTGTTATGATAGAGCATTAACCAGGTCGTCCCAAGGGCGACTCCCAAATGGTCAGGGATACGCAGACAATGCCACCAAGCACACCGGTTGATTACGCGCAACGGCATGACAGCTTTGAGCGCTGGTACCAGACGCCTCTCGGGCGGGCGTTGCTTGCCGACCAACGGGCCTGCGTCGATACCCACATTGAAAAGCTGACGGGCGCGCGGCAGTTGCAGGTAGGTGTCAGCCATCGGTTCCCGCTGGCCAGCGGTGCCGATTTTGCTCAGAAAATTGTGACCACGCCCGGCTGGAGCCCTGCCATACCGGAGGGTGTTGCGGTGTGCGATGCTGACGAGCTGCCGTTCCCGGGGGATTCCATGGATCTGGTGATCCTGCATCACACCGCCGATTTTTCACCGCATCCCCATCAGGTCTTGCGGGAGGCGGCGCGCGTGTTGAGGGGGGAGGGGTCCATTCTGCTGATCGGATTCAACCCACTCAGCGTCTGGGGTGTGCGACGCTTGGTGTCGAGAACGCGAAGCGGCCCCTGGGGCGGCCGCTTTCTGATGAAGAGCCGCATGGAAGACTGGCTCCGATTGCTGGATTTTTCGGTGGAACACTCCCGCTCCTGTTTCTACCGGTTGCCGTTGCAGAAGGCTGGGACCGGGCAAAAGATGTCCATGCTTGAGTCAGCCTGCGGCAACGGAATTCTGCCTGTCGGGGCCTATTACTGTATCCTTGCCAAAAAACGGGTTTGCTCACGCATTCCCCGTCGTCCGGCGTGGCGGCAACAGAAAGTGATTCCGTTGCCCGGCACCGGAACGGTTGGCGCTTCTCGCGGATGTGCCAGCCAGGTCAATATTGAAACACCAGAGCTTGGGAGTGGTCATGGCCGGTAAGGTTGTTCTGTATACCGATGGTGCCTGTAAGGGTAATCCGGGGCCCGGAGGGTGGGGCGTGGTGCTACGTTACGGCGATGTCCGCAAAACTCTTCACGGGGGAGAAACTCAAACCACCAACAACCGTATGGAGCTCATGGCCGCCATCAAGGGGTTGGCAGCGTTGAAGCGGTCCTGTGAGGTTGAGCTGTACACCGATTCCCAGTACGTTCGCAAAGGCATCACCGAGTGGATGGCCGGTTGGAAGCGTAACGGCTGGAAGACGTCCGCGAAAAAACCAGTGAAAAATGAGGACCTGTGGCGGGAGCTCGACGATGAGGTGGCTCGCCACCGGGTGAACTGGCATTGGGTAAAAGGGCACTCCGGGGTGCCCGACAACGAGCTGGCGGATGAGCTGGCAAATCGGGGTGTGGACGAGTTGGCGAACGCGTAGGCAGGAAAGGCAGGGCATGAGACAGATAGTACTGGATACAGAAACCACCGGTATTGATCCCAATGAGGGTCATCGCATCATTGAAATCGGCTGTGTGGAAATGATGGAGCGGCAACTGACGGGCCGTAACTACCATGTTTACATCAATCCCCAGCGGGAAGTTGAAGCCGAAGCGATCACGGTTCACGGGATCACCAACGAGTTTCTTGCAGACAAGCCGGTGTTTGCCGATATAGCCGAGGAGTTCTTCGAATTCATCAAGGGCGCCGAACTGGTTATCCATAACGCCGCTTTCGACATCGGCTTCATGGATTCGGAATTCGCCCGCCTCAAGCCGGTGCGCAAAACCGCGGAGCATTGCGGCGTGGTTGATTCGCTGGCGATCGCACGAAAGAAGCACCCGGGCCAGAAAAACAATCTTGACGCCCTGTGCAAGCGTTACGGGGTCGACAACAGCAACCGTGAGCTTCATGGCGCTCTGCTGGATGCGGAAATCCTGGCGGACGTTTATTTGCTGCTGACGGGCGGACAGACGGCGTTGTCACTGGATGCCAGCAGTGAGGAAGGTGGAGGTTCCGGCGGTATCCGACGGCTATCGGCCGAACGAAAGCCGCTGCGGGTTCTGAAGGCGTCGGGCGATGAGGCTCGCGCTCATAGTGAGTTCATGGATGCGCTGGCGAAGCAGGCCGGTGGCACGGTCTGGGATCGCCTCGAGAATCCGGGCGGTTAGGGCAGCTCGGATTTCGCTCGTGGGAAGTGAGAACTGGATCCTCCTGTACCTTTTGTTACATTCCGGGTTTCTTGAGCAACTTGAGTTTTGTGTTATAAGTAATGATTAGTTCGCCACTTTTTTGCGAGCAGTAACAAGAATAGGACGCGGTAGTCTCCGCAACATTAACAGGAAGCGTTTATGGTTCAATCGTCTCTGGCGACGAAATCGCAGTCTTTTGATCTGGTCAAAAGTGAAATTGAGCAGACCATAAAGCAGGCAGAATCCAGTCTCGAACGCTTTCAGGAAAACCGTGAAAGTGGCGAAGATCTTCAGAACTGCGTGGATTTCCTGAACCAGCTTCGCGGCATTTTCATTCTTGTTGAGCTGCGCGGCGGCACCTTGCTGTGCCAGGAAGCCGTGAGCATGGCCAACGATGTGCCCGTTGGCGCGAACGATGACAAGAACATTCTCCTGACCACGCTGAACAGTGCGCTCTTCATACTCCGTCGCTATGTCGAGTACTACCATCAGCAGCGTGCTGATCACCCCGAATTGCTCCTGCCCGTGATCAACGAGCTTCGCGAAGCGCGCAAGGAGAAACCGTATCCTGAATCCTGCTTCTTCGAAGTAGACGTGAAGGAGCGGCCGGATTTTTGCGGCGGTCTCACCCTTCAACCTTTTGAAGGCAATGAATCGGAATACGAGATTCTTGCCCGCCGCATGCGCCTCACCTTCCAGGTCGGACTCCTGGGGATTCTCCGTGAGCGCAACGAAGTGGTGAGCAAGAAGCTGTTCGGTCGCTCCGCCCGAGGGCTCGCGCGCTTGTGTCAGGGCGCGCCGATGGGGCAGATGTGGTGCCTGGTGGCGATTGTGGCCGACACCATGCTGGATCGGGCCATGCCGTTCAACAAAGCCCGCAAGCGCATGTTCATGCGGGTTGAGAAATACGCGCGGGAAGTGGTCTACGTTGGTAAGGTTGCCACAGCGAAAGATGCCCCGGACTCATTGATTCGGGACCTGGTCTATCTGCTTTATCGCAGTGGCTCCGGTAACCCCGAAGTCACCGGTATCCTGTCCGCCTACCGGTTGGCGCCAACCGAGTACCCGGATTCCATGATGGCCGCACACGCACGCCGTCTTTACGGGCCCGGCTCCGATGTTCTGAAGTCCTTGTCCGAAGCACTGCAGGACGAGCTCAATCAGCTCAAGGACAAGCTTGATATCATCGAGCGGGGAATTGAGCCCGACATTGCCGAGCTGTCCTCCATTGCCGACACCCTTGAGCGTCTTGGCAACACATTGCTGATGCTGGATCTCAACAAGCTGGCTGGTCGCTGTCGGGAAGAAGCGGCACGCCTGCGCGGCTGGGAATCGGAATCCCGACTGCCTGCCGATGACGAGCTCTACGCTCTCGCCGATTCCGTTCTGGGGATTGAAGACGCCGTGCTGCAGATCGTTACCCGCGGCATTACATCGGAAACCGACGCCCTGGCGACCGGTGAGCGCAAGCGCGATGAATCCCTGTACCTTCAGGAGGCCATGTACGTTGTTGCGGATGAGGCCAGAAGCGCCCTGACACTGGCCAGACGGGCCATTACAGCGTTCATTGAATCCGATTACGACAAACTTCACCTCGCCAACCTGCCCGCCACGCTGCACAGCATATGGGGTGGTCTGCAGATGGTGAATGATCCGGCGGCAGCGGATGTGCTGGCCCGGGTGGCGGCGTCGATCCAGGATCGCCTGCTGGATGCCCGGGGAGCTCCGGCAGCCCAGGTGCTGGAAGCGCTGGCGGATGCTCTGACGTCGCTGGAGTATTACATCGAGAGTATTGGCAAGCGGGAGGAGCGAAACGCTGATCTGCTTCGCCTTGCGGAGACGTCACTGGATGACGTCGGGCTCTGAACAAAAAAAACCTGCCAGCTGGCAGGTTTTTTTTGGAGCGATGGTTCTGCAGGCAGGTGATCAGCCCATCTTGAACAGTTCGCCCAGCTTGGTTGCCAGCATCATGTCGCCTTCAGCGCGCAGCTGACCGGCCATGAACGCCTGCATGCCATCGGTCTCGCCAGAGACAATGCCTTGCAGAGTTTCTGAATTCATAATCAGGGTCACGGAAGGTTCGTCGTGGGCACCTTCGTGCAGTTTGCAGGTGCCATCGTTGATAACCAGGTGGTAGGTCTTGTCATCTTCGATGTCGAACTGGAATACCAGATCCAGGCCTTGCGCTGCGTCTGCGTTGAAATTCTGTTCGAGCTTTTCAAATACCTGAGCTACAGACATTATTTTACCCTTTTTGATGATTGTCTTGGCTTGGCGACGGCTATGGGGTCCCAGGCGTGCACCTGTTCCGGGCCGGGAAGAGCCGACGTAGCTTCCCGACTTTAGGGTGACAGACTGACAGTGTCAACCTCTATCGAACGCTTGTTTTAAAATCGCCGGTCGCTTACTACGGCAGACCCGGTAAGTTACAATCACTGCTTTGAAAATCTGCCTGGAGAAGCAATTTGGAATTTCTGACAGAGTTCGGTTTGTTCGTTGCCAAAGCCGTGACACTGGTCGTGGCACTGATCGTTGTCATTTCGGTCATCCTGTCTGCCGCCCAGAAGGACAAGGGTGAGGAGAGCGGCGATGGTGAGCTCAGGGTGCGGAAACTCAATGACAAGTACCGCAGGCTGCGCGAATCCCTGGAGGCTCGCTTGCTATCCGAACAGGATCGCAAAGCCTGGACCAAGAAGCACAAGAAGGACGAAAAGGCCAAAGCCAAGGCCGATAAGGGAAAGCGCAAAGCCGGCGCAGAGCCCGCGGACCCGAAAAAGCGGGTCTTCGTGCTGGATTTTGACGGCGACATCAAAGCCAGCGACACAGACCCGCTGAGGCGTGCCATAACCGCCGTACTGAGTATCGCCAAGCCGGGTCAGGATGAAGTGGTGATTCGCCTCGAGAGTGGGGGAGGACTGGTGCACTCCTACGGTCTGGCAGCGGCTCAGCTTGACCGTATCCGCAGCAAGGGCATCCATCTGACCGCCTGCGTTGACAAAGTGGCCGCCAGCGGCGGCTACATGATGGCCTGCGTGGCCGACCGGATCGTGGCGTCGCCGTTTGCCATTCTCGGCTCCATTGGCGTCGTCGCCCAGTTACCCAATTTCCATCGGTTGCTGAAAAAGAACGACGTGGATTTCGAGGTGCTCACGGCCGGTGAACACAAGCGGACACTGACCGTGTTCGGTGAGAACACAGATAAAGGCCGTCAGAAATTCCTCGAAGATCTGGAAGATACGCACGTACTGTTCAAGGAGTATGTCAGTGAGCGCAGGCCGGAGCTCGACATTGCCGCGGTGGCGAATGGTGATATCTGGTTTGGCCGCCGCGCTCTGGACGTCAACCTGATTGATCAGATTCAGACCTCCGACGAATATCTCATTGAAGCCTGCGAGCATGCCGACGTAATCTCGGTGACATTCCAGCGCAAGCGAACCCTGCCGGAAAAGCTTGGGCTGGCCACCAGCGCCGCTCTCGAGCATACCGTATGGAGAGTGCTGAGCGCGTTCCGGAACCAGAAAATCCAGTAGCTTACAGACACGGGGCACCACCATGACAACCGCAACTGAATTCAAGGCCTGGCAAGTACGGGAAAATAACGGCGAGTATCACGGCAGCGAGCAGACCCTGACCACCGCCGACCTGCCGGACAACGAGGTACTGATCAAGGTCAGCCACTCATCCCTCAACTACAAGGATGCGCTGTCAGCCTCCGGCAACAAGGGCGTTACCCGCAATTTTCCCCACACGCCCGGCATCGATGCCGCAGGTGAGGTGGTGGAATCCGCCACCGGTGAGCCGGCCGTCGGCAGCAAGGTCATCGTGACCGGTTACGATCTGGGCATGAACACCGCGGGCGGTTTTGGCGAGTACATTCGGGTGCCGGCCTCCTGGTGCGTGGCCATGGCGCCGGGCTGGGATGCCCGCACCGCGATGATCTACGGTACCGCGGGCCTGACCGCCGGTCTGTGTGTCCAGAAGCTCCTTACCATGGGGGCCCGGCCCGAGCAGGGCAAAGTGGCGGTCTCCGGCGCCAGTGGGGCGGTGGGCAGTGTTGCTGTTGAGTTGCTGGCCGGCCTGGGTTTTGACGTTGTTGCCATCAGCGGAAAAGCCGGTCACACCGATGAACTGAAAGCGCTTGGCGCATCAGAGGTGGTCGGCCGTGATGTACTGGCCGCCGAGAAAAAACCCATGCTCAAGCCGGTATTTGCCAACGCGGTGGACACGGTCGGTGGTCAGCCCCTGGCGGAATTGCTGAAGCAGATCCTGCCGGGTGGCTCTGTCTCCTGTTGCGGACTGGTCGCCGGCCCGCAACTGGAAACCACGGTACTGCCGTTCATTCTGAGGGGCGTCAACCTGCTGGGTGTTGATTCGGTGGAGATACCGCTGGCGGAGAAAGCGGCCATCTGGGAGAAGTTCGCCGGACCCTGGGCGTGCCCGAAAACCGAAGTCACCGCACGCACAATCGGCCGTGACCAGCTGGACGAGGCGTTGAAAGCGTTTCTGAAGGGCGAATCGGCGGGCAAGATCGTTCTGGATCATTCGCTCTGAGGCCTCGCCCTGGCGCACCCGTTTCAGGGATGAACAAAAAAAGGGGGAACCGGCGGTTCCCCCTTTTCTATACCAGCGATGACCACTGACCGGTCAGGACGCCCGGCGACGAAACAGCGGAATGTCGGTGTCGGTCGCGGCCTGATACCCCTGGCTGAAGAAGCTCAGAGAACGGGCGGCCTTGTTGGCGTCCTTGTCTTCCCGCAATGCGTAGCTGTCAAACCCGCAGCGCTTCATGAATTGCAGCTGATCCAGCAGCACATCGCCGATGGCCCGCAGCTCGTTCTGGTAACCGAACCGCTCACGCAGCAACCGCGCAATGCTGTAGCCCCGACCATCACTGAACTTCGGGAAGTTGACGGCAATCAGCTTCAGCTCGTTGACCAGGCCTTCCAGAATTTCCGGCTCGTCGTGACTGTCGAACCACACGCCGATGTCGTCGCGGCCCTCAAAGTGCTCCTTGCCAGCCAGCCATAGATCCGCGGGGATTAGCGCAGGCTGGTCCGGAATGTTCAGGGAATCCCCGTCAGCGGGCCGGGGAACGACCACCCAGGCGTCCGCCGTAATGGTTCCGTCTTTGGAAATGATGTCACGCATAGACCCGCTCCTTGAAAGGCTCAATCCCGATCCGACGATAGGTTTCGAGGAACGGCTCCTCGTCTTTCCGGTTATTCACATACACATCAATGATCTTGGCAATTACTTCCGGCATGTCATCCTGGGCAAACGAGGGCCCGAGGATCTTGCCGATGGTGGCGTCGTGATGGGACGAGCCGCCCAGGCTTACCTGGTAGAACTCCGCGCCCTTCTTGTCGACACCGAGTACCCCGATGTTGCCCACGTGGTGATGACCGCAGGCGTTCATGCAGCCGGAAATGTTGAGATCGATGTCCCCCAGGTCGTAGAGAAAATCCATGTCATCGAAACGGCGCTGGATGGATTCGGCCACCGGAATGGATTTGGCGTTTGCCAGGGCGCAGTAATCGCCGCCGGGGCAGCAGATGACGTCGGTCAGGGTGTTGAGGTTGGCGGTGGCAAAGCCCATGGGCTCGATTTGCTGCCAGAGCTCGAACAGCTGATCCTGACGGACATCCGCAAGCACCACGTTCTGCTGGTGGGTCACCCGCACTTCACCAAAGCTGAACGCGTCGGCCAGCTCGGCAATCTGCTCAAGCTGGGTGTCGGAAACGTCACCCGGGGGCGTGCCGGTTTTCTTCATGGTCAGGGTGACAATGGCGTAGCCGGGCTTTTTGTGGCTGTCGACGTTGTGGCTCAGCCACTGGTCAAAGCGGCGGTTCTCGAAGCGCTGTGCGGCCAGCCGCTCCGACGCGTTGTCCAGCGCCTCGTAGGCGGGCTCGGTGAAATAGCCCTGGATGCGCTCAATGGCCTCACGGGTCAGTCGGGTGGGGGAGTCCTTGATGTGGGCCCATTCCGCTTCGACCTTCTCGGCAAACCCTTCCGGAGTCAGTGCTTTCACCAGGATCTTGATCCGCGCCTTGAACTTGTTGTCCCTGCGGCCGTAGCGGTTGTAGACCCGCAGAACGGCTTCCAGGTAGGTCAGCAGATCCAGCTCGGGCAAAAATTCGCGAATCACCGGGCCCACCATCGGAGTCCGGCCCAGACCGCCACCCACATGGACCCGATAACCCAGCTCACCCTGTTCGTTACGGACCATTTGCAGCCCGATGTCGTGCACCTGAATGGCCGCACGGTCAGTGTGTTCAGAGGCGTTGACCGCAACCTTGAACTTACGGGGCAGGAACGCGAATTCAGGGTGGAAGGTGGACCACTGGCGAATGATTTCGCAGTACGGCCGCGGATCGACCACTTCGTCAACCTGAACGCCGGAGAACTGATCCGTGGTGGTGTTACGGATACAGTTGCCACTGGTCTGGTTGGCGTGCATCTCGACTTCCGCCAATTCCGCCAGAATGTCGGGTACATCTTCCAGCGCCGGCCAGTTCAGTTGCACGTTCTGGCGGGTGGTGAAGTGGGCATAACCCTTGTCGTAGTCACGGGTGATACGCGCCAGCCGACGCAACTGGTCGGACCTGAGCATGCCGTACGGAACACAGATCCGCAGCATGGGCGCAAGACGCTGAACGTAAAGACCATTCTGGAGACGAAGCGGAAGGAACTCTTCCTCGCCCAGTTCGCCGGCGAGCGCTCGCTCGGTCTGGTCACGGAATTGGGCAACCCGCTCGGCGGCTATCTGCCGATCGTGTTCATCGTATACGTACATAGTAAAACGTCCTGCAAAAACGCGTGGTATCAGGGTTAAGGCCCCCTTTGAGGAGGGCAGAATATCATCGTGTATATATTGTTAAAATGATTATTTCCAAATATGTTTATCGATTTGGGTGATATACAAGCACCAAAAAGACTGGACGGCAGGCAATTCCATGCTTAACTATAGTGGAACGGGGTTGGCGGCGTTTGTGACCGTCACTTTGAAATAATAAAAAGGTATCAGGAGGAATCCGGAATGAAAAAGAACGCACATTCAGACAGCAGTGTTGATGCCGTTGCGGCGGTTTTTCTGGTCATGCTGGTGGTGGCGTTTGCCGTCGTCTGGGTCAGCGGGCAGTAAATTACTGCCCTGACAGCACCAGTTTCACCACGACAACCAGGGTAATCACGAAGCCTGTCGTGAACAGCAGGCCCGCGATGATGTAGGGCAGCGGGCTGTGGCTTGAGAAATCCTCCTGCCGGCGCTTGTCGGATTGAACGCCGAACGCGCCGGCAAGGATGCTCTGCATGATTTTCAGCACCCCGGGTCCTTTGGGTTTCTGCTTGTCCTCGCTTTCGGTTGCCATAATGCTCCCCGTGCAAACGTGCCGGTCAGATTTATTCCGCAGGATCGTAAGCCAGACTTGGCGCCAGCCAGCGCTCGGCCTCGGCCTTTGAAATGCCCTTTCGTTCAGCATAGTCTTCTACCTGATCCGCGCCAATTTTACCCACCGCGAAATACTTCGACTCCGGGTGCGCGAAATACCAGCCGGAAACCGCGGCCGTCGGGTACATGGCGAAACTCTCGGTCAGCTCGATGCCGATCTTGTCGGTGGCCTCCAGCAGCGAGAACAGCGTGGCTTTCTCGGTGTGGTCCGGACACGCCGGGTAACCCGGTGCCGGGCGGATACCCCGGTAGCGTTCGCGGATCAGGTCTTCGTTGGCCATGTTTTCGTCAGCGGCATAACCCCAGAACTCGGTCCGTACCCGCTCGTGCATGCGCTCGGCAAAGGCTTCCGCCAGCCGGTCGGCCAGGGCCTTGACCATGATGGCGTTGTAGTCGTCGTTCTGATCCTTGTACTCCAGCGACAGCTCTTCAGCGCCGATGCCGGTGGTTACCGCAAAGCCGCCGATGTAATCGCAGGCCCCCGACGCTTCCGGTGCGACAAAATCGGACAACGCCATCATCGGTTTGCCGGGCGCCTTCTCATCCTGTTGACGCAGGTGGTGCAGGGTGGCCAGTTCTTCCGATCGTGATTCGTCGGTGTAGACCACCACGTCATCATCGCGACGACTGGCAGGCCAGAAGCCGATCACACCACGGGCGGTCACCCGTTTCTCGTCAATCATCCGCCGCAGGATGTTCTGCGCATCGTCGAACAGCGTGCGGGCGGCGTCACCCCGTTTCGGGTCGTCGAAAATGGCCGGATACTTTCCGGATATGTCCCATGAGATGAAGAACGGCGTCCAGTCGATGTAATCCACCAGCTCATTCAGGTCATACTCTTCGAACACTCGGACGCCGGTAAACAACGGCTTGGGCGGCTGGTAATTCGCAAACTGGAGTTCCGGCGCGCGGTCGCGGGCTTCTTTCAGCGACACCAGCTTGGTACGGTCGCCACGGTTCTTGCGACGCTCGCGGATCTCGTCGTATTCAGTGCGGGCGGCTGCCACCAGCCCGGATTTGGCGGTCTTGCTCAGCAGTTGGGACGCCACATTCACGCAGCGGGAGGCATCCGACACATACAGCGCGATGTCATTCTTGTACATCGGTTCGATCTTGACCGCGGTATGAGCCTTGGAGGTGGTCGCACCACCGATCATCAGCGGGATGTTGAAATCCAGCCGCTGCATTTCGCGGGCCACGTGCACCATTTCGTCAAGCGAGGGCGTGATCAGGCCACTGAGGCCGATGATGTCGACGTTTTCAGCCTTTGCCTTCTCGAGAATCTTGTCGCACGGCACCATCACGCCCATGTCGATGACTTCGTAGTTATTGCACTGAAGCACCACACCCACGATGTTCTTGCCGATGTCGTGTACATCGCCCTTGACCGTGGCCATGAGAATCTTGCCCTTGGCTTTTTGCTCTTCGGTCTTTTCCGCCTCAATGAAGGGGATCAGGTGCGCCACGGCCTGCTTCATGACGCGGGCACTCTTCACTACCTGGGGCAGGAACATCTTGCCGTCACCGAACAGGTCACCGACCACGTTCATGCCGTCCATCAGCGGTCCTTCGATCACTTCGATAGGGTGGCTGGCTTCCAGTCGGCACGCTTCGGTGTCTTCCAGAATGTGGCTGGTGATGCCTTTGACCAGGGCGTGCTCCAGGCGCTTCTGCACGGGCCATTCGCGCCAGGCCAGGTCCTCCTCCTGGGTTTTGCCACCCTTGCCCTTGAAACGCTCGGCAATTTCCAGCAGCCGGTCGGTGCCGTCCGCGCGGCGGTTGAGCACCACGTCTTCGACCAGTTCCTTGAGCTCCGGATCGATCTCGTCGTAAATCACCAGCTGACCGGGATTAACGATCCCCATGTTCATGCCGGCCTTGATGGCGTGGTACAGGAACACCGAGTGGATGGCCTCACGGACCACATCGTTGCCACGGAATGAGAACGACACGTTGCTCACCCCGCCGGAAATGCTGGCGTGGGGCAGGTTCTCACGGATCCAGCGGCTGGCGTTGATGAAATCCACGGCGTAGTTGTTGTGTTCTTCGATGCCGGTGGCAATGGCGAAGATATTGGGATCGAAGATGATGTCGCCGGGGTTGAAGCCGATGCCGGTGAGCACGTCGTAGGAGCGTTTGCAGATCTCGGTCTTGCGTTCGTAGGTATCCGCCTGGCCCTGTTCATCAAACGCCATGACCACCACCGCAGCGCCATAGCGCATGCAGTCGCGGGCCCGCTTGATGAACTCTTCCTCGCCTTCCTTGAGACTGATGGAGTTGACCACCGCCTTGCCCTGGATGCAGCGCAAGCCGGCTTCGATCACGTCCCACTTGGACGAGTCAATCATGATGGGAACACGGGAGATATCCGGCTCGGAAGCCACCAGATTGAGGAAGGTGACCATGACCTCCTTCGATTCCAGCATACCCTCGTCCATGTTGATATCGATGATCTGGGCACCGTTCTCGACCTGATCCCGGGCAACACTGAGGGCCTCTTCGTACTGTTCTTCCTTGATCAGCCGCAGAAAGCGCTTGGAGCCGGTCACGTTGGTGCGCTCACCGACGTTGATGAACAGGGTGTTTTCGTCCCCGGTGAACGGTTCCAGGCCGGACAGGCGCAGAGCCTTCGGGCGCTTTGGAATCTGCCGGGGCGGGTATTTGGACACCGCCTTGGCGATGGCTTCAATGTGGTCCGGTCGTGAGCCGCAGCAGCCGCCGATGATGTTGAGGAAGCCGTCGCGGGCGAAGCCTTCGATGATCTCGGCCATTTCTTCCGGAGTCTGGTCGTATTCCCCGAACTCGTTGGGCAGACCTGCGTTCGGATGCGCGCTGACGTAGGTCTCGGCCTTGTTGGACAACTCTTCCACGTAGGGGCGCAGGGCGTCGGCACCCAGTGCACAGTTCAGGCCGACGGAAATCGGTCTGGCGTGGGCCACGGAATTCCAGAAGGCTTCCGTCGTCTGCCCGGACAGCGTGCGACCCGAGGCATCGGTGATGGTGCCAGACAGCATGATCGGCAGGGTGATGCCGCTGTCTTCGAAATACTGCTGTGTGGCGTAGATCGCCGCCTTGGCGTTCAGGGTGTCGAAGATGGTCTCGATCAGGATCAGATCGGAGCCGCCCTCTACCAGACCTTCGACAGCCTCATAGTAGTTGTCGACCAGGGTCTGGAAGTCCACGTTGCGATAGCCCGGGTTGTTGACGTCGGGCGAAATGGACGCGGTTCGCGAGGTGGGGCCGACGGCACCGGCCACAAACCGGGGCTTGTCCGGGTTTTTTGCGGTGAACTCATCGGCAATTTCCCTGGCCAGCCGGGCCGAAGCTACGTTCAGCTCTTTGGCGATGGACTCCAGCCCGTAATCCGCCTGGGACAACTGGGTGGAGTTGAAGGTGTTGGTCTCGATGATGTCCGCGCCGGCATCCAGGTAATCCGCATGAATATTGCGCATCAGTGCCGGTTGCGTCAGGTTCAGCAGGTCGTTGTTGCCCTGGACTTCGCGGTCGTAATCCGCAAACCGGTCGCCGCGGAACGCTTCCTCATCCAGCTTGAGGTTCTGGATCATTGTGCCCATGCCGCCATCGAGGATAACAATGCGTTCCTGCAGGGCTTTATGGAGCTGGTCCAGGCGAGTGTTGCGATCGGTCATAGGAGTACTTCCGGAAGTCGTGTTTAACGTCATATTTAACTGAACGGCGCGGGATCATAGCAAACTTGCCGGATTCCGTCCCGGTACGGGTGACTAATGTCAATTACCGGTGTCAATAAGGGAAACTCATCACTGCTCTAAAGCCCGACTATTTTACTTGGTCTTTCATGTTCTGGCGAACTCCCTTAAAATGAATTCAAACTTTCAAACGGGTTGAAAACATGGCACTGGTTACTGTGACTGATCCCGCACGGGATTATCTGGCACAACTGATTGAAAAGCAGGACGTGGAAGGCATGGGCGTGCGTATTTTCGTGACCCAGCCGGGCACCAAGAATGCCGAGACCTGCCTGGCCTATTGCCCGCCCAATGAAGTGGTACCCACTGACGAGCAAGTGGATCTGGGCAAGTTCACCCTGTTTCTCGATCATAATTCTGTACCGTTCCTCGAAGAAGCGTTCGTGGACTATTCCAAAGATCAGATGGGCGGTCAGCTCACCATCAAGGCGCCCAACGCGAAGGTGCCGAAGATTGATGACGATGCGCCGCTGCCTGACCGGGTCAACTACATCCTTGCGTCCGAGATCAATCCCAACCTGGCCGCCCACGGCGGCGATGTGTCACTCGTCGAGATTGTGGACGAGTCGGTCGCGGTGCTTCGCTTCGGCGGCGGCTGTCAGGGTTGCAGTGCCGTCAGCCTGACGCTGAAGCAGGGCGTCGAGACCACACTCAAAGAGCGGGTCCCGGAAATTACGGCGGTGAGGGATGTAACGGATCATTCCGTGACGGACAATGCCTACTATCAGTAACCGTTTCTGGCGGTTTATGGTTCACAGAACAGCCCGGTAATTCACCGGGTTGTTCTGTTCCGGACCCCGGAAACCGTCTGCCGTATTTCACATCTTTCGTTGGCGGCACGGCCAATGCCCCTATATTTCAATTACTTCATCATTCGTCACATAATCAGAAACGACAGGCCGGTACCATTCTGGGCTGGCTCATAATGATGGTCTCGCCGGCGTGTCTGCCCGCGACATTGACAACCGGGGTTCAATTTGTTCGACGTTGCACTCTTATCTGTGCCACTGATGGCGGCCGTTGTCGGCTGGTTTACCAACTGGCTCGCCATCCAGATGTCTTTCTATCCCGTTCAGTTTATCGGGGTGGGCGCGTTTGGCTGGCAGGGTGTGATTCCCCGCAAGGCCGAAAAGATGGCCCACATCTGTATCGATCGAACCCTGCAACAGTTTGGCGACCTCAACGCCGTGTACGCCAAACTCGAGCCCCAGCGTATTGTCGAGCAGGTGGTGGCCCAGGTGAATCCGCGGCTGGATGAGTACATCGATGAAGTGATGTATGAGATCCAGCCCGTACTCTGGGACAACCTTCCGCTGTTTTTGCGCAACCGCATCTATCAGTGGGCACGCGAACAATTGCCGTCCCGCATCGAATCGCTGGTGGAGGATTTCGGGGACGATCTCAACGAGCTGGTGGATCTCAAGGCCCTGTTAAGCCGGGAACTCAAGCATCATCCGGATCTGATGAACCGGATTTTCAAGCAGGCCGGCTCGGTGGAGCTGCAATCGGTGATTAACCGGGGCGCCATCATCGGTGGCCTTCTGGGTGCCGCCCTAGCGCCGCTGTGGGCGACCTATCCGGAGCCCTGGTTGTTGCCAGTGGGCGGATTTGCCATCGGTTTTCTGACCAACTGGCTCGCCATCAACCTGATTTTCAGCCCGCTGCGCCCGCGTCGGATCCTGTTCTGGAAAGTGCAGGGGCTGTTTTTGCGCAGGCAGGAAGAAATCAGTGAGGTATGGGCACGGCTGGTTGCTGAGGAGCTGATCACGGTTGAAAAAGTGGCGGATGCCATGATCAACGGCGGCCACGGCGACCGCACCCGGGCGATTATTCAGAAGCACCTGCGGCCGCTGTTGGACAACTCGGTGGTGATGAAACTCACCGCTCAGGTGACCGTGGGCATGACCGGTTACACCGAACTGAAAAAAGCGATGAATCAGAAAGCCGTGCTGGCGACCCGCGATGTGTTTGGTGACCCGTCGTTCAACCGCGAGCGCGCGCCGGTGGTGGCCAGTGTTCTGGCGGGGCAGATGAAAGCGCTGCAACCGGCGGAGTTTCAGGACATTCTGCGCCCGGCCTTCCGTGAGGAAGAACTTCAATTGATGGTAGTGGGTGGTCTGTTTGGAGCTCTGGCGGGTGCTGCACAGTTCTTCTCCCTCACTTCCTTACCCTTCTAGCCCGCGATCCAGACAAGCGATCGCAAAGGAGAAACGGTTATGGAAATCGCATTGACTCTCGTGGCCCAGGCGGTGGTTACAGTACTGGCGGTACTGACTGCCTTGGCGGTGTTCTGGTTCCGTGTGGTGCGGCCGTATCTGAACGACAAGGTGGCTGAGCTGATTGCGGCATCCAGGGAAATTGAGCCCGGGGTTACCCGGGGCGTTAAAAAAGGCGTGTCAGAGTCTCTCCGGGACCTGCCTGAAAACACGGTAAAGGAATCGACGCGCCAGTTTCTCAAGTTCGGTTCGGGATTGTTCGAGAACGGGCTGAGCAGTTTTCTGGGAAGCGCGGCCGACCTTGAGCGAAAATCCACCGATCAGGACGGCAACGGCCCCCGCGATTTCTGAGAACGCTGAATCAGAGGCAGTTGGTGGGGCGTGGCAGGCCAGCAATACGACAGGCTGTTTTAGCTGGCGTGCCGGGGAACAGCTGCATCAGGTAGATGCTGTTGCCTTTGTCTTCGCCCAGCGCTTCTTTCACCGCTTTGACAAACAGGCGGTTTGAGGGCGGAGACATTTCATGTTCTTTGTAAAAAAACCGCAAAAACTCGATGATTTCCCAATGTTTTTCATCTAACTCGATCTGATCCTCTGCCGCGATGATCCTCGCGACTTCTTCGGTCCAGTCAGCGGCGTTTTCAAGAAAACCTTCGGTGTTACGTACGACCGTTGCCATGATTTACCAGCTTATGACCCGTTGAGCCTGAATGGTCAGCGCCACCATGTCATCGAAACCGATAACCTGGCACTGGGCGCTGTCCGGTGTCAGGGCGCGAGCCTGAATGTCATACTCCAAGGCATAGAGCGGAGAGGGTACCTCGATGCGGGTATCGGCGAGGGCAACCACGCCGTTACCGGTAAGCAGAACGGCATCGTTGGTATCGACCATGGCGAGGCATTCCATGAAGCGGGGGTGTCCCGGCGATTTGCTGACAATGTGCAGTGTGTGCATGGTAATGGCTTTCCTCTGACTGGACGGTGCGGGTCTACCCGGGGAAGACAACGTGCTCATAACGGCCCAGGGTGGCGCGCAGGTTTTCGACCGTTTCTACGCCATCAATAAGCGTTTTCCCGGTCAGACTGAAGCGCTGGCACGCCGACTGATCCGCCAGCAATGATTCGATGCCGAACATGCCCGCCGCTTTCAGGTTGCGCTCAACCGTCTTCTGCGCAATGCCGGTCGCGTCTTGCCCCTGACTGAGCCAGAGCACTCCCTCACCAACGAACAATAACGACACGGGCTTATCAAACGCGGCAAGGGAAAACGCCATGTCGAGGCTCTCACGGCCGCTCCAGCTGCCGTAAGGCGGCCTGTCGATGACGATCAGAGTGTGCATAGGCTCATTCGCCTCCGTGAAAATAGATAACCCGGGATGACTGCATAACCCCTTCCACCCATTCACCGAGACCGGCGATGGAAAACGGCGCTGCCAGATTGCTGGCCGGCAGTTCGTGGCGCTGCTGCTCCGCCGGGTCAATCAGCCCGCGGCGGAGCGCAGAGGCGATACAGGCGATTCCGGGCACCGAGTGTTGCTCGAGAAACTCGCCCCACGCAGACGTCCAGTTGGTTTCGTCGGATGGCGGGCAGGTGAGCGCCGACGCCAGGTGAACCCCTTCGCCGTAGAGAAAAACGCGATCAATGGCATGGCCGCCGGCAACGGCCGCCCGTGCAAAGCCGAGCGCGGTTTGCGGCGCCTGGCTGGAATAGGGCGCTCCGGTAATCACCAGGGTGAAATGACACGATTCTTGCGACATTGCTTGCTAGGGATCCTGAGAAGATGGTGTTAAGTGTACCCAAAGCAAAAGCCCCGGCAAATGCCGGGGCTTCTGGAGTCGGACAAGATCAGCCCGGTTCAGTCGTCGCCGCTGAATGCCATCAGCAGGTGCAGCAGGCTGACAAACAGGTTGTAGATTGCCACGTATAGACCGACGGTCGCGATGATGTAGTTGCGCTCGCCGCCGTTGATGATCCGGCTGGTCTCGAACAGGATCATGATGGACGCGAAAATGGTGAAGCCGGCAGATACCGCGAGGTGCAGCACCGAGCTTTCCATGACGAACGCCAGCACCATGGCACCGATCAACACAAACGCGCCGGCGGTCAGGAAGCTGGACATGAAGCTGAAGTCCTTCTTCGTGATGATCGCGGTGGCGGACAGGCCGACGAACGCCACGGCTGTCAGGGTCAGTGCCTGCGCGACAATCTGGGAAGCGCCCGCGGCGACGATCGCGCCGATGATCGGACCCAGGGTGTAGCCCATGAAGCCGGTGAGGGCGAAACAGGTAACGATACCCCAGGGGCTGTTCTTCAGCTTATAGGTCGCAAACAGCAGACCGATGTAGCCCACGATGGTAATCAGGAATCCCGGATGAGCGCCGTTCATGTTCAGGAAGGCAGTCAGGGCCGAGAAAGCCAGGGTCATGCCCAGCAGCATGTAGGTGTTGCGCAGAACGTTCATGGCATCTGCACTGATGCCCGTGGTCGCGCGCTCTGCCTGGGGAGCGTTATAGGCCCCCTGGTTGTTCTGAACGCCGAATCGTCTGTCTTCCATTGTCATCTCCGTAGGTAAAACAAGAAGTCTCTTTCACCACTATAATGTCACAACCGCAACTTTCAATCATTTACGACAGAAAAGCACTCATCAGATTCCATTAAATGCTGTTAATGTTGAAAGTTCCGGTCGGCTTTATGCAGGGCGTTGACAGCACAGGCAATTCCGGTATCATGCACACCGCTGTCGCAATGACGGCAAGTGAGAAAAACGGTGGGCTGGCAGAGTGGCTGAATGCAGCGGTCTTGAAAACCGCCGAAGGTTAATAGCCTTCCCGGGGTTCGAATCCCTGGCCCACCGCCATTTTTCCTATCATTTCAATTACTTATCTGCATTAAAATTTTTTACCTTACCTCCTACCTATCAACGCAAAAATGGTGAAAATCTGCTCATTGCGACTACAATTTGAGCAAATCGCGTTGCGGGGAATTCTCATGCTGGAATTTGAAGTTGAAACGGAACACGACGGAAAAACCTTCAAAGGCCAGGCAATTGTAGATAAGGGAATCATAACGGTTCATTCCGGTTCCTTTGGGCAAAAGTCAGCGTCCTGTAAGTCATCCGTTGAAGCCTCAACACTTGCCAAAATCCTATTAGGTGAGCTAATCCGCCAGAATGAAGGCCGGGGGTGGTGAATGGCTACGCTTGAAGAGCTTGAGGCAAAGGTCGATAAGTTGGAGCAGGATTTGTCTAGGGCGCGAAGGAAGGCGGAAGGGTACAACTCCGGAAAGTATAAGGGAGGCCCAAACGCTACCCCGTCTAGGTTGTTTGTGGACAGCTTAGAGAAGGATCTGGCGGAAACCCTCGACAAGATCAGGGAGCTTAAAGGCTAACCGATCACCAGATCATCCAGCGGATTAGGCGGCCATCCACCAGCAGCAGACTAGGCTCGTCTGATACGCTGCCGGCTTCAGGCCATAGACTCACACCAGCGGATAAACCCATCCGATAGCCACTGCGGATCAATCCCGCACATACCGCAACAATGGTGCGTCATGGGGCCAGCCCTGCACACATCATCAAAAGCGGCCTCCAAGGTCACGCTATTGGGCATAACCCCCGATATTCCCTTGCCTTGCCAGTAGGCGCGGGCGTCATCCACCAAGGACGCCAGGGCGGCACCCCACAACTTCCGTTCTGCTAGTCTGGCATCCCTGCCGGGTTCCTCTAAGGGCAGATACTTAACCATTCAGGGCGCTGTTAAAGCCTTCGGACGCCTCGGCGTGGCGTTCTTCTGCCTCGCGGATCTCCCGCATTTTTGCCGGGTCGAAACCGTCACGGGCGGCCATATTCACCGCTTTCAGGGCGGCTAGCGTTTCGTCAAAACTCTCATAAAGGGCGTCACGCTCTGCCACCAGCTCCCCGGCCTTCTGTTTTTCCAGTGACTCGACAGAACGTGTGGCGATCTCTGCCGGGACACCAGACAGCAGCTCCGGCGCTTCCGCTACCGCTTGAATAGTCTGGCCATCGCCACGTCTGAGGGCCTCATTCAATGCCGCATACCGGTCTTTCTCAGGCAGTGAGCGCAACGCCTGGCGGATCTCGGCGGCGAAGTTATCCCGGACGAACAAACCGGCCTTCTCTCGGATCTTGCCTCCAAGCTCCCCCAGACGGTCGCCTAGTACCCGGTGAGCGCGATCATTGGCGGCATCGGCTTGAGCCTTGAGCCGTTGGGCAGACTGGCCAATCTTGGCGGTATGGGCTTCTTCTGTTTGCAGGGGGCTGCGGTTGGCTGCCAGGTTCTCCAGCGCCTCTACACTGCGGGCCATCCGGCGCACTTCCTCCAGGAAGGGGCTGCCGCGTCCCTTCGAACGTTCGGTCAGTCGTTGTTGCGTATTCCGGCGAACGTGACCGGTCATTCCGGGGATCGTGACCGGTTTGCACACGGCCATCACGCTGGAGTCAGTTTTGTACTCTGAGCGGTCACGATGGGTCAACCGATTCCGTGTTTTGTGCC